>Ga0209707_1001564_pt1 | contig 12680 bp, 5 predicted proteins | sample EN4Hudsemesocosm_FD_184630 | JGI IMG/M metagenome (GOLD analysis project Ga0209707, IMG submission 184630) | Methane-oxidizing microbial communities from mesocosms in the Hudson Canyon - EN4B Hudson Canyon (SPAdes) (version 2) | ecosystem: Environmental > Aquatic > Marine > Cold seeps | place... | reverse complement strand
CTTCAGTATTTCATGTCATTTTTAAACAAATATAAAAAAAAGCTACTATTCTCATTCCACATTCATTATAACCAATGCACTGAATTTTATAAATATCCCATATCAAGATACTCGTATAGATTTACATTTTAAATCGAATATTATGCATAATAGAGATAGAATACTCAGAATTTCAATGAGTAAGGACACAAATGTTATTTGATGGATTTAATGAAGATGCTTTAAAATTTTTAGATGAGATTGAAGAAAATAACAATAAAGTATGGTTTGAAGCCAATAGATATCGCTGGGAAAAACTTATTTTAGAACCCAATGTCGCTTATGTTAAAGAGATGGGAGAACACCTCATTGCTTTAGCACCGTTTATACGAGCAGAGCCAAAAGCTGCTGGTTCACTGTTTCGAATATACAGAGATACTCGTTTTTCAAAAGACAAAACACCCATTAAAACAAAAATAAGTATCATGTTTTGGCAAGGTACGGGTCATAGAATGCAATGCCCTTGTTTTTACATGCAGTATAAATCCCATGAGATTTACATAGCCACGGGAATTGGAAAGTTTAAAACCGAACTTCTTAAACTCTATAGAGAGTATATAAAAGATGAAAAAAATGCAAAAGCTTTACATGAAATACTTGAAGATTTAAAAACGAAAGGTATCATCCTAAATGAACCCCACTACAAAAGAATCCCTGCAGGGTTTGATAAAACAAGTAAATATGCCTACTTGTGTCAATACAATGGGCTATTTGTGCATAAAGCATTTAAACCCAACAAAACCTTTTTCTCAAAAAGAATTATCAATTACAATTTCAAGTTTTATGACTCGACCCTTGAGCTGTTTAACTGGATAGATACCTTAGTGAAGTCAAGTGAAGATGGGTTTTAATAATCACAAGTAGTTCTACTTAGCAGTATTAATGTTTAACATATTCACTTTTTTGGAAATATTGATTTCTTCCAAATCAATACAAGACTGATAAACCAATACCTCAACACCTTCTTGTGTAACTTCATCAAAAGTAGCTGCATATTTGGGGTCAATTTCCTTCGCCAACCTAAAACTTGCCTCATCTGTTCGTTGAATAATGTACAACATCACAGCTCGATGACCCAATTTCACCATATCTCTGAGTTCATTAAGATGTTTGGTACCCCTTGAAGTAACAGAATCAGGAAATGCCAAAGTATCATCTATCTTTAAACTGACACTTTTAACTTCCACATAACATTTTTCTTTTTCATTTTCCAATAAAATATCTATTCTGCTGTTTTGTCCATATTTTTGTTCAGGTTTTAAACTGCTGTACCCTTGTAACTCTTTTATGGTTCCATTGGTAATGGCTTCTATGGATATTTTATTGGCCACTCCTGTGTTGGTACATATTAAACTTTCACCCATTTGAGTGAGTTCCAAGGTATACTTGAGTTTTCTTTTTGGATTATCATGAAAACTCACCCATACCGGACAATTTTCTTCAATACATGAAGTCATAGCCCCACTGTTTGGAACATGAGCAGTTATCTCTTCTCCAGAGTCTAGAATAATATCAGCTAAAAATCTTTTATATCTTTTTATAAGTTTTCCCGAAAAGAGTTTGGGATATTTCATAAGCTGCCTTTAGAAGTTTTATGGGACATAATACAGTGCTTATCTTGAAAGCAGATAAAATTATTGAATTAGCAGAAGCTAAAATGGAAGAAAAATTTCTTCTGTTTTATAGGTCTAGTGTTTGAGAAGCTTAATGGCCCTATTGGTATCTTTAGCAGCTGTTATTTTAGGGAAACCCTAGAAAACCACTCTATCTTCTCAGGCCTAATAAGTGCAAGTAAATATATTCTATAAAATTTAAACAATAATTACGCAACTTTCTCGTTTTTTTTAGGAAGTTTAAAACGTATAGAGAATACTGCCCCCTCATCCTCATTTGTTACATGTAATTCTCCACCCATGTTATCTTCTACAATCATTTTTGACATATATAAACCAAGTCCCGTTCCTTTTCCTTCCTCTTTAGTAGTAAAATAAGGTTCAAAGACTCTGTTTATTACATCAGCTGGAATTCCTCCGGCATTGTCACTTATGGTTATCAATCCATATTCATTATAACTACTCACCTCAACATTAATATGTGCTTCCTCAATTTGATTTTCGATAAGAGCATCTTTGGCATTATTAATCAAATTTAATATCACTTGTTGAAATTCACTCTCTTGTCCAATCAATTGGAAGTCATTGGTATCTGTGTTCAAAGTAATATTATGTTCTTTAAGTTGCGGTAATAGCATGAGAGAGGTTTCTTCAATTTTTTCTTTAATACTAAATTTTTTTGCAATTTTATCCACTCTAAAAAAGTTTCTAAAATCATCAATGGTTTTTGACATAAAATTAATTAACTTCATACTACTTTTCGAATATTCATCCACATATTTTTTATCTATAAGTTTATCTTCATAATCATCAATTATAAACTGACTGCTCATTGCAAGTGCATTAAGTGGCTGTCTCCATTGGTGTGCAATCGCTCCAACCATTTCTCCCATGGCTGCTAATTTAGATTGTTCCAGTAATAATTTATCTTTTCTTTTGCTGTCTTTTATGGATGTCAAGATATTCTTACTTATCATAAACGCGATCAAGATACTTAATATCAAAGATATACTTGTTCCAATTAAAATAAAGTTATTAGATAATGAAGCAACATCATCTTGTTTACTTGTTCTAATTTTCATGAGCATTGTTTCAGCTAAGATAATATTATCTATTTCCAGGCGTATTAAATCTACAAAATATTTCCCTCTTCCTACTCTCATTAACTTTGTAATATCATCCATTGTATATTTATATTGATTCATTACTCTTCTGGCATTTATTTCAATATCGGCAATTTTGGTTCTCCATATATTTACGATACCTTCTATGACTTCTACTTCCGTACTGTTTAGTGAAGTTTTGTGACTGAGTATATACAAGCTCTTAATATGTTTTTTGAGTTCTTCTATTCCTTTTTCATATGGTTGTAAAGAAGACTCTATTCCTGTTAATAAAAATCCTCTTTGACCCGTCTCCATATTTAGAAGTGCAATGGTTGTCTCAGATAACACTTGTTGCATTTCTAAACTTTCAACATATTTATTTTCTAAACCTTTAATTTTCTCTCGTATTTCATCAAAAAGTTCTTTACCTAACGTTCTTGCAGAAATCACTTTAAATTTGGCAATCGCTGAATCTCCTTTATTTACCTCTCTTCTCAATTTCATTGCAGGTTGGGTTGATTCTTCTATCCATCTTTGTTTTAATGAATCGATTCTTGATAACCTTTTTAGCTGTTCTTTATTACCACTGGTAAGAGTACGGGCTACAACTATCATCTTATCAAACTCTTCTAAACCTTTTACATAAGGTTCAAGATATTCATTAATTCCCGTTATTAAAAAACCTCTTTTACCTGTTTCCATATCAAGCATACTGGACTTGATATTTTGCACAGAAGAAATTACTTTTTGAGTATGTGTAATCCACTTTGAAGTTTCCAATAGTTGGGAGATACTCCTGTATCCAATCACTGAAACGGCAAGCATCAGTATCAGGACAATGCCGTATCCAAAAATAAGATTTATTTTGATATTTAATTTATTCATTTTAACTACCTGTATTAATGAGTGATTAATTGTACCGTTGATTGTATATACTTTTTGTGTCAAAATTGTGGCGTAATAAAATTCATACATTCTACAATCCCAAAGAGTCACTCTTTTTAGCATATTGTAAAATAATAATTAGCAACATTAATTACATTAAAATTATTCTAATTACCTATATAACACAGAAGAATTATGTTATGATTTTCTAAATTAACAAAAAAATTATAAGACACTTTAAAGGGATTTTTATGCATAAACATTTATCCAAGTTATTATTAATACTTTTTATTTCACTTCTATCGCTGTTTTCTTCACAAAGAAACAGTGACGATATTGCAAAAATAAGTGCAGTTTCCTTATATAATATTGATAAAAATGCATTACAAACAACACTAAAAGAATACATAAAAAACTTTCCAACTCTAAAAGCGCTAAAGGTCGTTGAATCATTAAGTGCTGAAACATTCATAAGTGTTTTTGTGCATGATGGCCAGTATATTTATAATAAGAAACTACCCACGTCTATCAAACAATTTAATTCTTACACCTCAACGTCAAAATTTGGGGGAGAAAAAGTGGGCCAAGTATTTGCATATTTTGATGAACCCAATAAGCTAAACCAAAAAGAAATAAGCTGGATTAAAAACAATCCATCTATTAAGATTGCAGTAATGCATACTTGGAAACCTTTTGATATGACAACAAAAGGGAATGTTCATTTTGGATTTCATTCTGATATTGCAAAACTTATTAATGAAAAATTATCTACAGACATTGTATTAGTGCCATTTAAGACTTGGGGAGAAGCATATAAAGCAGTACTGGAGGGAGAAGTTGACGCAATAAACTCTTTATCTTGGACCAAACAAAGAGAAAAGGAACATTTTATATACTCCCCTGCTTATCATTTTACCCCTTATCAGATTGTGGTTAAAAAAGATAACATGCTTAGTACTTCCCTTAACACACTAAAAAACAAATCCATCGCAGTAAGAACAAAATCAATCGTTCAAAAAATCATTGAAGAAGAAGTACCCTCAGCTAAAATAAATTTTTTACCATCTGAAAAAGAAGCCTATTTAAGTGTTCAAAAAGGTAAGAGTTATGCCACTTTGATTGCCAATGCCAATGAAAAGCTACTGGCACAATACAACTTAAAAATTGCCAGTCAGATATATCACAAAGCAGGAGAAATTTATATTGGTACAAACAAAAACTTTCCTCTTGTTGCATCTATTATAAAAAAAGGTCTGAATACAATAACACTTGAAGAAATGGCAGTTTTACGAAAAAAATGGTTTGAAAGTTATTTAAAAAATTCTTTGAAAGTATTTAAACAAAAAGTCAATGAAATTAAACTCACAGAAGAAGAACAAGTATGGATTAAAAAACATCCAAAAGTAAAAATAGCCATTCAAGATAATTGGGCACCCTTAAACTATCTGGATGAGTTAGGAGTTCCCAAAGGTTTGGGTGTTGATTTTATTGAACTGTTAAATAAAAGACTAAATGGAATCCTAGAAATTCATCCTAACAGTTTTAAAAACAATTTGCAAAATCTCAAAGATAAAAAAATTGATGCCATGTTGGATATCACTCCTACGCAAAAAAGAAAAGAATTTTATCATTTTACAACACCTTATATCACTATTCCAAAGGCAATTGTTGCACAAAAAAACTCTGAGGTTTATTACAACAAGGAAGAAATGTTATTTGATAAAAAAGTCGCCATTGAAAAGGGCTATCTAACCGCTAAGATATTAAAAGAAATTGCTCCTGGTGTTACCATAGTTGATTATGATAACACAGCAGATGCTTTAGATGCTGTATCACGTGGAGATGTTGATGCTTATGTAGGAAACAAAGCAGTTGTAAACTATATTTTAAGAAGGGATTTTATTACAAACCTGACATTTCATGCACGAACAAAAAATAAAGGTTCCGTTTTAGCAATTGGTGTTAGGAAAGACTGGATAGTTTTAAGAGATATATTACAAAAAGCCTTAAATACTATCAGCGTAGATGAAAGAAATGATATTCTTAACAAGTACATTACAAAAACTAAAACAAAACAAAAGAAAGAACTGAACATCGCTTTCCATTTTGACAGACCTCCTTATATGTTTGGAAAAACAAGTGCTAAAGGTATTGAGGTTGATTTGGTAAAGGAGATATTTGAACTACAAGGATATAAAATCAATATCCATCAAATGACAAAAGCGACCATGGAAAAACTTTTACAAACAAATCCAAAGTTTGATGCAGTGGCTTCTGTAACAGATAAAAAAGATGGCAGTTTTTATTCGGATAAATACAGTTTATACGAAGACTTTGTCATTACCCGAAAAGCGGATGATATAAAAATAAACTCCATGGAAGATTTGGCTAAGCATAATTTTGTATCCTGGAAAAATGCATACAATGACCTAGGTGAAACTTTTTATAAGTACTTTAATCCCAAAGACGGTTTGTATAAATCAAAGTATCACGACAGAGTTTCCCAAAAAGAACAACATAAACTCTTTTTTGATAAAAAAACCAAGGTAATTGTGGTTGATAAATTAATTTTCAAATGGTATAAACTTGATTTTAACCAAAAAGACGAATATACTTTTCACAAAATTCTTCCTCTTGCAACAAATGCGGGTATACAGTTTAGAGAGGAAAAATACAGAGATATATTTAACGATGGTTTGAAAAAAATTAAAAAGAGTGGACGATATGATGAAATAGTCAACTTTTACTTAACGCAAGATATGCGCCCACTTTTAAAGTATTCAAATCTAATTGCAGATATTTCAGGCAGGTTTCTCTTTGATGATAAAACAGACAATTTAGCTAAAGTTCTAAGTAGATTTCTCGAACATCCAGATATCGCACATCTCAAGATATTTAATACAGCCACCAATAATGATGTAATATCTTTACACAAACAAAAAGACAAGGTTGAAAGTGGAATAAGTCACAGTATACATGCCAACATGCCAAGCATATCCAAAGAAGTTTTCTATTCAGATGATGGTCACCCCATTAATGTTGGTAGCCTTCAAGTCTATTATAAAAAAGACTTTAAACTGAATGAAAAAAGCTTGATTCCAAAATTAGAACTGTTTGACCAATTTGATAAAAATGATTTGGATAAAATTAAAAAATCATATGAAAAATTTTCTTTAATAAGTAAATCTGCCTTGAAACTTACACCTAAAGAAAAAGCATTTGTAAAGAAACACCCAATTATCAAGGTACATAACGAAAAAACGTGGGCTCCTTATAACTTTTATGATAGAAACAGACCCAGAGGACTTTCCATTGACTACATTAAATTATTGGCCAAAAAAGCTGGTTTAAAAATTAAGTTTATCACTGGCCCAACTTGGAATGAGTTTACGGAAAATATCAAGAAAAAAGAACTTGATGTGATGTTAAATATAGCAAAATCAAAACAAAGAGAAGCGTTTTTAAATTTTACTGAACCTTATACTGAAATATTAGAATCAATTTTTATAAAAAATGATGCCACCAAGCTTGCCAAAGTTGAGGACCTTTACGGAAAAACCTTTGCTATTCCAAAAGGATTTTATTATGAAGAGAAATTAAAAAAACATCCCAATATAAAACTATTACAAACAAAAGATACCTTGGAAACTATCAGAGCAGTTTCAATAGGAAAAGCTGATGCTTTTATTGATATAAATGCCGTTGTAAATTATTATACTAAAAAACACTCAATTTCAAATATAACAGATGGAGGAACAGTGGGTTGGGATACAAACTCCTTGCCCTTACATATGGGTATTAGAAAAGACTGGCCCGAACTGGTATCGATTTTAAATAAAGCTTTGCATGCTTTAAGTGATGAAGAAATAGATACTATTGAAAATAAATGGTTATTTAACAGTGTTTCTAAAAAAACAAAAAAAATTGCGCTTACCTTTAAGGAAAAAAAATGGATTTTAGAAAATAAAATAAAAGTCGGAGTTGAACAATGGGCACCCGTTGTATTTTCAAATACAGGAAATGATATTGATGGTATCTCAGGAGATATCTTAAAACTGGTCATAGAAAAGACAGGTTTAAACATAGAAATAATCAACGACTTGTGGGAGCCTCTTTTAAATGATTTTAAAAATAAAAAAATTGATTTATTACCTGCAACTTACTATACAGATGAAAGGGCAACTTATGGTCTGTATTCAAAGGGCTATTATAAAATGCTTGATTATATTTATGTCAAAGAGGATAATTATAGAATCAATTCCATGAGTGACTTAAATGGAAAAACATTGGCTATTCCTAAAGGTTTTGGGACTATTCCAAAAATCAAAAAAAAGTTTCCTAACATTAAGATAGTAAATACAATAGACCTAGAAGATTCAATCAAAAAAGTTTTAAGTGGAGAAATTGAAGCGCTCTACGATGGTCAAATTGCTGTTCAGTATAAAATTCAAGATCAACTTATATCTGGACTTAAAGGTATATCTCAAAATGACTATAAAGCAGCACAATTACATTTCTTCTCAAAAATGGATGAACCAATACTACAAAGTATTTTACAAAAAGCGCTGCACAGCATAACTTTTGAAGAGAAAAGAAACGTAATGGCTAGGTGGGTTGGGGAAAACAGAAAAATACGAGTAACAAAGAGTGAACAAACTTGGTTGGATAAAAAAATACCCATAAAGTATGTATATGACCCTGACTGGGCTCCTTTTGAATGGAAAAGTGAGCTTGAGCAACACTTTGGTATGATATCAGATATTTTAAATATCGTAGCTCAAAAAAGCGGTATTGAGTTTACTCCTGTTAGTGTTGATAAGTGGAGTGATGCTGTTATTAAAGCTAAAAAAAGAGAAGTTGATATGTACAGTGGAATCAATCAAACCGATGAAAAGTCAACATACATGCAATTTACAAAAAAGAGTATTTACAAAACACCTTATGTATTTGTTACAAGAGCTAATGATAACAGTGATTACTTTGAAACATTTGATGCCTTAAAAAACAAAAGAGTAGCTGTTGTGGAAGATTACTCCATACACGATACTTTAAAAAAAGAGCAACCCCTTCTTCCTTTATTAACCGTAAAATCAACAAAAGAAGGCTTTGAGAAAATCAAAAATAATAGTATGGATGTGTTTGTTGTTAATGCAGCTACGGCAAAATACTATATCAACAGAATGGATTTTGAAGATTTAAGAATTGCCACTAAAACAAAGTACAACTTGAATCTAAAAGTTGCCATCAGAAATGATTGGCCTGAAGAAGTAGTCTCAATTATAGATAAAGCACTGGCAACTATAAGTAAAAAAGATTTATCTGATATACATCATAAATGGACCGCAATCACAGTTGAAGAAAAAACGGATTGGACGCTGGTTTTTCAAATAGTAGGACTTGGTTTCCTGGTCATTGGTTTTGGTATTTATACCAATCATAAACTAAAAAGAAAAGTCACAGAAAAAACTTCAGAACTAACGGCATTGTTAGGCTCCTTTGATGAAAATGTCATTGCCTCAAAAACTGATTTAAAAGGAATCATCACTTATGCCAGTAAAGCATTCTGTGAAATCAGCGGGTATACACATCAGGAACTAATAGGTCAGCCACAAAATATAGTAAGACATGTAGATATGCCAAAAGCAATTTTTCAAGATTTATGGCAAACCATTAAAAATGGAGATGTTTGGAGAGGTGACGTTAAAAATGCAACAAAAGAGGGTTCATTTTATTGGGTCGCTACTGTAATTACGCCAGAATTTGACTCAGGTGGAAATCCTACAGGATACGGCGCCATACGACATGATATAACATCACAAAAAGAAGTAGAAGAACAAACAAAAATTTTAAATCAACAAAATAAAGAGATGGAAGTAATGCTTCAGGTTTTTGATGAGCATATTATCTCTTCAAAAAGTGATTTAGAGGGCCATATTACGAGTGCAAGTAAGGCACTTTCTGAAATTTCAGGATATACAATAGATGAGTTAATTGGGCAACAACACAGTATCATGAGACATCCTGATATGGGAACTGAAACCTTTGAGGATTTATGGGCCACCATTCAAAGTGGACAAACATGGAAAGGTGAGATTAAAAATCTAAAAAAAGATGGAGGTTATTTTTGGGTTGAGGCACTCGTTGACCCAGAGTTTAATGATGAGGGTGATATTGTAGGATACAGTGCCATTCGTCAAGATATTACTTCAAAAAAAGAAGTAGAAGAGTTAAGTGCCAATCTTGAGCTAAAAGTTGAAAAGAGAACGGCAGAACTAAATGAATCTGAAAAACGATTTGTAACACTGTTTGATGCCGCACCTGATAGTATTGCAATCATAAAAGATGGCCAATATATAAGTTGTAATCAAAAAACTTTGGAATTATTTGGTGTTTCTACTCAAGAAGAATTTATTAATTCCGTACCATCTGATTTTTCTCCCCAGTTTCAAGAAAATGGAGAGCGTTCAGACCTACTTGCACCTGAAAAAATCAATTTAGCCCTTGAAAAAGGGTATACCTTATTTGAATGGAAACACAAACGATGTGACACCAATAAGGTTTTTGATGCAGAAGTTATATTGTCTTCAATTAAATTAAATAATGAGCCCCATGTTTATGCCGTAGTAAGAGATATTACCCAGCGTAAATTGTTGGAAAAAGAGATTGCACAAAATAAACAATTTTTAGATGCACTACTTGACTCCCAAGAACAAATAGTCATTACCACTGATGGTAAAAAATTAAGAAGTGTAAATAAAAAATTTCTACGTTTCTTTAATATAGAAAGTATTGAAGAGTACACAAAAGATTATGATTGTATTTGTGATAAATTTAAACAAGACAATTCCAATTCTTATTTACAAAAAGAAATGAACACTTTACACTGGATAGACTATGTAATTGAGCATGAAGAGTTAAGTCATAGGACAATTATCGTTAAAAATGGTATTGAAAGAACATTTAGTGTAACAGCAGCTGTGATGCCAATAGAAAATGGTTCTATAAAATCTGCAGTGTTTACAGATATAACAGAACTTGAGAATCAGAAAAAACAAACAGATTCAATATTAGCATCTGTTTTACTTCCTATGTTAATCACTTCCAAAAAAACACGAAAAATCGTATATGCAAATTCTTTTGCTGAAAAACAATATGAATCAACACTGGAGAATATTGTTGGCTCTGAAATTGATATTTTTTATACCAGTGAAGGACAAAAAGACAGTATCCTTAAAGAGATGACTCTAAAAGGAACCGTCGAGAATTTTGAAACCAGATTTAAGACCTTTCAAGACAATGAATTCGATGCTATATTATCTTTAATAGAGATCAACTATGGGGGAGAAGAGTGTTTCTTAGGAGTTGCAAGTGACATTACGGAGCAAAAAAACAGAGAATCAGTGATGCAAAAACTTCACAAAAACATTACCGATTCAATTGAATATGCCTCTTTAATTCAACACTCGCTTATACCTGAGAATGAAAATATCAAAAACTATTTTCAAGATTTTTTTACCATTTGGTATCCTAAAGATATAGTAGGAGGAGACATATACCTTTTTGAAGAGCTAAGGGATGAGAATGAGTGTTTACTTATGGTTATAGACTGTACAGGGCATGGAGTTCCAGGAGCATTTGTAACGATGCTTGTAAAAGCCATTGAAAGGCAAGTTATTGCGGATATTCAAAACAGTGATAAAGAGGTGAGTCCAGCTGCTATACTAGAATACTTTAATAAAACAATGAAAAAGTTACTCAGACAAGAAGACAATGACTCAATTTCTAATGCAGGTTTTGATGGTGGGGTGCTCTATTATAACAGAAGTGAAAATATTCTTCGATATGCAGGAGCTGAGACGCCACTTTTTTATGTTCAAAATGATGAGTTAAAAATCATAAAATCAGACAGACACTCAATAGGATACAAAAAATCAGATGCTGCCTTTCAATTTACAGACCATGAAATAAATATTGATACTCAAACAAGAATCTATGTGACTACAGATGGTTATTTTGACCAAAATGGAGGAGAAAAAGGTTTCCCATTTGGTAAAAAAAGATTCAAAGAGTTCATTCAAGATAGTCATAATGAAAAATTTGCAGACCAAAAAGAGTTATTATTGTATGAAATGCAAGCGTATCAAAAAGATGAAGAAAGAAATGATGATATTACGGTTATTGGTTTAAATGTAGAACCATTTAATAATGAAAAAACCAAGAAAATTAGCTGGGACATCTAAGAAAGTATGTTATACTAAATCGAATAAAAGGAAAATTATGGCAAGTTTTTTGGTAGTTGATGATTCTAAGGTCGCCCGATATTTTATAAAAAAAATGTTAAACGAGCTGGGGCATGAAGTAATTTATGAAGCAGATGACGGCGCCGATTTTCTAAAAATTTATGAAGATTTAAAACCTGATTTTGTGACAATGGATTTAGAAATGCCACAAATTGACGGTATCTCTGTTGCAGGCATTTTATATCATGCCCACAAAGATGCCAAAATAATAATGATTACATCACTCATTGATAAAAAAAGAACGGTACAAGCACTAAAGTCTGGTATTCACAATGTATTAATCAAACCAATTACTACAGAGCAACTAAACCAAGCAATCAATAGTTTCAATAAAGGGTAAAACATGGATATTACAAAATTAGAAGATTTTCTCGATGACAGCGGCATAGTTTTTTTATCTTACGGAGGGATATTATCTCAAGATTTGATATCAAACATGACAGAAGCTCTTGAAAAAGAAGCTGAAGTGAATAATGTCAGTCTTTCTGCTTCCACAAATATCTTTACCATATTCGTAGAGCTCTCTCAAAATATGATGAACTACTCAAAAAGTAAAAATGAAGCGGATGAAGAGTTTGATCCTAAAGGTTTGGTCTTGGTGGGTTATAACAAAGAAGATAACAGTTATTATGTATTAAGCAGAAATGTTTTAGATACTACAGATAAAGATAAAATGTTACCCAAACTTGAAGAGATAAAATCAATGAGTCGAGATGAAATAAAGAAAAAATACCGAG
>Ga0209707_1001563_pt1 | contig 12692 bp, 10 predicted proteins | sample EN4Hudsemesocosm_FD_184630 | JGI IMG/M metagenome (GOLD analysis project Ga0209707, IMG submission 184630) | Methane-oxidizing microbial communities from mesocosms in the Hudson Canyon - EN4B Hudson Canyon (SPAdes) (version 2) | ecosystem: Environmental > Aquatic > Marine > Cold seeps | place... | reverse complement strand
TTGTTAACATCCATGTCACTGGATCTCGGCATCCATGCCAAGATGACGGTTTTAGGCAGGGTAGCGATAACAATAAATAAATTGAACCTTTGTTACTTAGAAGGAAGCTATTTGCAGAGGGGGGGGCTTACTTGAACTGGCTGGTGATGGAGAATAATCTGTAAAACACAGGATTTAAAATTCAAAATAAACATAATAATTTTGAATTTAAATTCAAAATACATATAATATTTGTATTGTTACCATTTGGCCTTAAAACTATCATGATAGAAAGACAGCTTTTTTCTACGATTAAAAACAAACTCTTTAAAGGAAAGGCTATTGTTATTTTTGGTGCCAGGCAGGTCGGAAAAACGACTCTTATAGAGCAAATTATCACATCTTATAGACAGGAAACTCTGGTTTTAAGTGGGGATGAGCCTGATACTCGAGAGCTATTAGAAAAAATCACTTCAACACAGCTTAAAATGATGATTGGTAATAATAAGATCATCTTTATTGATGAGGCGCAACGAATTACCAATATAGGGCTGACTCTTAAGCTTATTACCGACAAAATAAAGGATGTTCAGGTTATTGCCACAGGCTCATCTGCATTTGATCTTGCTAATAAAACAACGGAGCCATTAACAGGGAGGAAGTTTGAATATAAACTTTTCCCGCTGTCTTTTGCAGAAATGGTAAAACATCATGGCTGGATTGAGGAAAAACGCTTACTTCAGCACCGTCTTATCTACGGATACTATCCTGAAGTCGTCAATCAGCATGATATCAATGATGCAAAAGAATCATTGAAACTGCTTACTGAAAGTTATCTTTATAAAGATATTTTTAGCTTCGAAGGGATAAAAAAGCCGCAATTACTGGATAAACTAGTCAGAGCGCTTGCACTTCAGATAGGTTCAGAAGTCTCATTTCAGGAATTGGCCAGACTTACCGGTTCAAATAGTCACACCGTTGAAAAGTATATAGATATTCTGGAAAAGGCTTTCATCGTCTTTCGTCTGCCTTCATACAGTAAGAATGTAAGAAATGAACTTAAAAAAAGTAAAAAAATATACTTCTATGACAATGGCATAAGAAATGCCATTATCGGCAATTATACTCAAGTTGAATCACGGACTGATATGGGAGCTTTATGGGAAAATTTCCTGGTCAGTGAAAGGAAAAAACATTTAGCTTATCAACAAGATTTTGCCACGCGTTCATACTTCTGGCGAACTCAGCAACAGCAAGAAATTGATTATTTAGAAGAAAGGCATGAAAATTTACAAGCATGGGAGTTTAAATGGAGCCCAAAAACCAGAGCAAAATTCCCCCTTACTTTTTTAAAGGCATACCCTGATAGCACAACAGAGTTTGTAAATATTGATAGTTTTGAGAAATTTGTTGGTGTTGGTGTTGGTGTTGGTGTTGAGTTGATTGATGAATGACTTGAGGCAGGCACCTTTAAAGTGACATAATTTTATTGTTATTTACCATTATTCTGGAGCGAGTTGGTTTGTCTAAAATACCCATTGAGATCCATTTCCTGTATTTAATAACGATAACTTAAAACTGAAATAATTGTAACTCCAAAAAGACTTGTGTGGCATGATAGTTGATTACTAAATTCACAGACTCCTAGCTGCAACACCGTTTAAGAAAAGAAAAAGTTTATAGGTGATAGAGCACACGCTACTTTTATAAGTGATTGTAATTTAAGGTACAAATATTTTGGAGATATGCATGGATTTGCAAGATAGTTTAAGAAAAATATCAACTGAGTGGAAGGCGGAAACATCTAAACAATTTAAAGACAATCAACTTGCTAACTTTATTCGTACAGACTTTAAAGATACTGTTGAAAATATAGTCAATAATGGTAATTCTTACCTCATAAAAAGTAGTGCTGGAGCTGGTAATTGGGCAAATATTTCTTGGTTATCAATATTAGATAAGACAATTACGAAATCTACTCAAGAGGGGGTTTACCCCGTCTATTTATTTAGGGCTGATGGAAGTGGGGTTTATTTATCTCTAAACCAAGGAACGAGTGGACCAATAAATAGGTTGGGAATAAAAGAGGCAAAAAAGAGAGAAAGTCATATATCAAGTTTTATTCATTCTGAAATTGAAGGGCTGAATAATTGGAGTGATAGACCTTTGGATTTACGTGCAAATACCTCACTAGGAAAATCGTATGAGGAATCAAATATTGCTGCAAAGTTTTATCCAATAGAGGCATTACCTTCGAGTAAATTATTAATTGAAGATTTACTTCACCTCCTTAATGTATATGAAGGTATCGTGAAAATATGGTCAACTATCGAATACCCTAACATAGAAATTGAAAGTCCTAGGACCTCTAGTCCTTCTTGTTTCGATACTGATATTGAAAGAAGTGGTCTTATATTTTCATCATTGCTTTCACTTCGATACATTGCTTCACTACAGACAAAACCATTCATAATCCTAACAGGCCTCTCTGGCTCAGGAAAAACCAAACTTGCAGAAGCTTTTTCATTATGGATTTCGGAATCTGAAGATCAATATTGCATGATTGCCGTAGGGGCGGACTGGACAAACAGAGAGCCATTATTGGGGTTTCCAAATGCGCTTGAAGAGGGAAAATATATCAAGCCAGATTCTGGTGGTGCGCTTGATTTAATAATCCGTGCAGAAAAAAATCCAGCAAAACCTTATTTCCTGATTTTGGATGAGATGAATATGTCTCATGTAGAGCGTTATTTTGCCGATTTTTTATCGGCTATGGAGTCTACCGATAGAATAATTACGCTTCATCCTGATGCTGCGGCGTGGGATGGTTGTGAGGTGCCTGCATCAATTAAATTACCAGAAAATTTATTTATTATTGGGACTGTCAATATTGATGAAACCACCTATATGTTTAGCCCTAAGGTGCTTGATAGGGCTAATGTAATTGAGTTTCGAGTTTCTGCATCAGAAATGGATGCTTATTTTGATAAGCCTAAACCTTTGAATATGGAATCTCTTCGTGGTGGAGGTGCCGCAATGGGGGAGAGTTTTGTTGCGAAGGCAAAGCAGAAAGACCTGATTGCTGATGGGCTAAAAGGTGATCTGATGCCTTTCTTTGAGAAATTACAACAGGCTGGGGCTGAATTTGGTTATAGAACAGCAGCTGAAATTAGTCGCTTTGTTGCGATTTATACCGAGCTAGCTAAAGAGAGTGACATTGATGAAAATGATGTTATTGATGCCGCTATAATGCAAAAACTGTTGCCTAAACTTCATGGTTCACGGAATAAGATTGAGAAAATTTTGAAGGCATTGGGGCGATTATGTCTTAATGATCCTGATAAATCCGCTTTTCAATCTGAAATTGTTGATGCTGATGTTAAATATCCATTGTCTTATCAAAAGTTAAAAAGAATGCATGAGCGGGTAATTGCTGATGGGTTCACCAGTTTTGCTGAGGCGTAGTTCAATATTATTTGGGTAGGAGGGGCCTATTGGCCGCGACCGAGACAAGATCAGGAGCAATCGCGGCCAAATAGGCCCCTCCTACCGTGTGGGTTATTATAGATGCAAGCAAATAGTGTGGATGAAGTTAAAATTGAGCTGGGTGATGGGGTCGTTCTTATTGTTAATCCTGAGGCGGCGGTTGAATACGATACTTTGCTTAGTGATGAAAGAGCTGCTGAAAATGCCGAAGAGTCGGTTCAGCTGTTAGAGGGATGTGCTTATGAGTACGAATTACCTGAGGGCTATTGCTTAAGTGCTATTTCTGGAATTATTCACCCCTCTAAAAGAAACAAGAGCCGTGGACGAATTACCCCTAATATTTATGTTGGCAGATTGGTACTAACGATTGAACATGCTGAATTTGAAAGTATTGATGTTGCAGTAGAAGTTAGATCAATAAAAGCAGAATATCGCAGTGAATATCGTAAGATGCTGGAAGATATTACTGCCGAGTGTACTGAATTACTGATGTTGCATTCATCGCCTGTTACCCAGAAATTTACCGTGGATTACCAAACTGACTCAGCAACTTTGTATCAACGCTTTGCTTTTGTGCAATCCATTGTTGATTCGGATGATTTTCGTCATGCAGTGCATCGGGTGATTTCTTCGCCTGTTACTGCCTGGAGTCATCGAGTTGAAGATATAGATATTCGTCGTTGCCGCCGAATTGGATCTAAGCAAGCTCGCCAAATTGCTACTCGCAGTGGTCGAATTAATCTGCCTCAAAACCATGCCTTGTCAGCCAGGTTAAATTCTATTCCATCACGATTATCAACAGACATTAAAATTGATACGGTGGACACCCCTGAAAACAGGTTTGTAAAATATGTATTAAAAGAGTTTGAGCGGTTTTGTGGCTCAATTTGTCTGCATATTGAAGAGAGACAAGCTGATCCGTTGAAGCGCCCTTATATTTATCATCAAGCCAAAATACTTGAACTGCGTTTCTCAGAATATTTAAACCATAATATTTTCCGTGAAGTACAGCCTCCCACTTCTCTTCCATTAAATAGTCCGGTATTACAGAGAAAAGAGGGCTATAGGGAAATACTGCGTGTCTGGTTAATGTATGATCTTGCTGCAAAACTGGTTTGGCATGCTTTGGATGATTCCTATCATATTGGAAAGCGAGATGTTGCTACCTTATATGAGTATTGGCTGTTTTTTAAATTACTACGGTTGATTGAGGGTGTTTTTAAAATTGATGCCAAAGAAACTAAAGACCTAATCAAGGAAACCAGTGATGGATTAGGTTTGCAGTTACTGGCTGGAAAGCATGCGGCCATTAAAGGTGAATATGATTATAAGGGGCGTGAACTCAGTATTCAGTTTAATTACAATAGAACTTTTGGTCGTTCGGACTATCCTGAAGCAGGTAGCTGGACACAGCAGATGCGACCAGATTATACGCTATCCTTATGGCCAAAAGCATTTAGTGAGCAAGAAGCTGAGCAACAAGAATTGATTGTTCATATTCATTTTGATGCTAAATATAAGGTTGAAGCATTAGAGTATTTAAACTCAGAAAGTAGCATGGATTTGAGTGAAGAAAAAGAGATGCAAAAAAAGGGAAAGTATAAGCGGGCAGATTTGTTAAAAATGCATGCTTATAAAGATGCCATTCGCAGAACTGTTGGTGCTTATGTACTTTACCCTGGTACTGAATCCTATGAACGAAAAGGTTTTCATGAAATTATTCCGGGATTAGGGGCGTTTCCAGTTTCACCTTCAAATAATGGTGATGGTTTAGATGCTGTTGCTGATTTTATTTATGAAGTGGTGAATCACTTTACTAATCGAGCTTCTCAGCGTGAGCAATTGTCGTATCATCAATATGATATTCATAAAGATGCTAAATCTGATGATGTACATGAGATGATGCCTGAATATGCTTCATCAGTTAGTAAAGCAAGGGTGGCTCCGCCTAATGAGGTGACGGTTTTAGTGGGATATTATAAGGATGAGGAGCAATATCAGTGGATAGAAAAACAGCAACTATATAATATTAGAGTGGGTTCGAAAGGTTTTAAGTATGGCTCAAGTGAAATTGCGGCCACATATTTGTTGCTTCATGGAAAAGGTGAGCTGGAAACAACTCGGTTATGGAAAATTGTCGGTGATGCTCCAGAGATTATTAGTAAAACAGATTTAAAGAATAAAAAAGCTTATCCGACTGATCCTGGTAGTCAGCATTACCTTCTTTATAAGCTAAAATCTATAGATGAAAATATTTTTGGTGGGAATAAGTGGGATATAAGAGCTTTGTCAGGGTATGTCTCTGGCCGTGCTTCAGCCATTCCTTTTGCTGTTACATTGACTGAACTTTCCAAAGCAATTGTTTTATAGATTGTTTGTGTCTTGGCTTTTTTTGTCTTCCCATCCCTGGTCACTGGATTCCAGCAATCCCTGCTGGAATGACGGTGTTGTGGATTGGGGATCATATTATAAGTTCAGGTAAGCTAACTTTAGTTATTCATAAGGATAAATAATCACTATTCTATTAATAGAAGTAATCATAGTAAGGACTATAACGATAATAAGGGTAGTAATAGGGACGGAATGGAGGGTAGCGGTAATATCGGTTATCAATCTCTTGGTAATCTGGCCAAATGTGGACTTGTTCCAGCTTTAAAAGAGGAAGTGTTAAGGTTTTTTTTCCAATTTTTTGTTTTATTTCCCCTGATAAAATGCCAGTGACGGTAATTTCGGTTCCTTCTTTATAAATAGCAGGGTCTAAAAACAGAGGGCTGGTGATAGCAAATCTGCCAGCTGTTTTTCTGTCTGTTAGTGGCCTGCCATAGCGGCCGATAGGGTAATATAACAGTTGAATCTGGCTTGAATCTTTTTCGTTCAGCACATTAATAATTGTGCCTCCCCAACGAAAAGGTGTGTTTATATAAGAGGCTATATCCGTTTTAACTACACTTAAATGGATGTTTGAATATGAGGTGTCACGCATTGCCTTTGGTAGGCCTGAGCAACCATTTAAAAGCAATATTAATGCTATAAAAAACCATTTCATGATGCTTAACTCTACTGTTATTGTAAGTTCGTAGACAGTAGATGTTGGAAGAAGTTCTATTGAATGCTTGCTTTTGGAGCAGATAAGGATAGGGACTTAATGATTAAGCCCCTTGGCAGGTTACATTGAACTACCACATTTTCCTTCGCCGCATTTTCCTTCCATGCTTTTTTCTTGTTTTTTAGCTTTAGGCATAGGTTTGTTTCCAGCACATTTTCCTTCAGCTGTTTTTTCTTCGGAACCTTTTAGCATTGCTCCGCCACATTTTCCTTCGCCACAAGAGCCATCTTTCATTTTATCGGTGCCACTTTTATCTGCTTCTGCTGTTTGCATATAACCCGAAGACAATTCTGACATTGTAAATGGGTTTTCGTCGATATTTAAAGTGCTATCAGCCTGGATTGCAGTAGATGTTAAGCCAGAAACAAGCGTGCTACCGATAGCAATGGCTAAAGGTGCTTTATTTGATTTTTTCATGTCTTTCCTTTTCTAAATAAAATTAATTAAATTTCTTAAGGGCAGGTAAATTTCTAATCCGCCCTAACTTATAGTCGGATTTAGAGCTAAGCTTACAGAATAATATAAGATTTTGCTAATTTCTTTGCCAGAAATTTAAAATAATGAGAAGAGGGTCTGAAAAGTATTAAAGAGCGGGGTAGAGGGGGGGGTGAAAGATAGGCCTTTCATCAGGAGATGAAAGGCCTGAACATCTTCTTATTCGAAGTTGTTATCGTATCTTTTAACAGCTTGTAGTGCTTGTGCATTACTTTCAAGAGTAGTTGAAGCACCTGCTAAAGTTAAGTGATCAGTTTCACGATCTTTTAGTACTAATACTAAAGTGATAGAAAGAACTGTCATGATTGCAAATACAGTAGTGAAGTTACTTTTTTCTTCTTTATCAGCCATTTTATAATCCTAGTTTTGTGTTGTTTTAATTTTAAGCTCTCTTTCCTCAAAGAGAGGCAATCTAAGTTTTTTAGATTGCTTGTCGATATTTGTTTTTGTTTTTACGACGGGTTTATTTAATCATTTTGAGAATTTTATGTCAAACAATTATTTACTTTTATTAAACAGTCTGTTTCACAAAATTGACGTATTTGTTTTGATTTGTTCGTTAGTATTTGTTTTAATTAATAAAATATGACTATTTTGTAGGAAAATAAATATGAAAGGAGAGGCTGAATGTTTGAAATTGCAGAGTTAGGTCATGCCGTTAAGAAGTCTATTTATAACGAGCAAGTGCCTGAACTTCGAACACAGCTATTATTAGCGCAGGAAAAAGTTAAAAATAGTGACTTCTCAGTCATTATTTTAATTTCAGGTGTTGATGGTGGTGGCAAAGGGGATGTTATCAATTTATTAAATGAATGGATGGACCCTCGCTATATGCGTACGGTTGCTTTTGGGCATCCTTCAGATGAAGAAAGTGAACGCCCTGCATTTTGGCGTTACTGGCGTACATTGCCTGCTAAAGGAACTGTGGGGCTTTATGTCGGCTCGTGGTATAGCAATCCACTTTCAGACCGGGTTTATGGAAAGACTGATGACAGTCAATTGCATTTGGAATTGATGCAGGTTCGTCAATTGGAGCAAGAGCTGATTGATGATGGCGCTTTGATTATAAAATGCTGGTTACATTTGAAAAAAAGTGAACAGAAAAATCGTTTAAAAGTATTGGCTAAAAACCCTGATACCCAATGGCAAGTAACAGAAAGAGATAAAAAACATCTGGGTATGTATGATGAATTTGTCATGGTTGCAGAAAATGTATTAACAGAAACCAGTACAGGCGAGTCGCCATGGTTGATTGTGGATGGCTCTGATCTGCGATATAGCAGTTTAACGGTGGGAAAGCATATTTTACATCGTATAGAACAGCATATTGATAGGCGGGATAATGAGAGCAAGGCTACTCCGCTCGTTAATAATAGCCAGCCAAATGTGTTTCAGCAAAATTTATTAGACTCGCTTGATTTATCTTTGAAGTTAGATAAAAAAAGCTATAACGCAGAATTGTCAAAATATCAGGGTAAGTTGAACAAGCTATCTCGACAAGCGCATGAATTAAAAATGTCCAGTATTTTAGTGTTTGAAGGCTGGGATGCGGGGGGTAAGGGCGGAGCGATTAGACGCTTGACTCATGCCATAGATGCCAGGAATTATCAGGTGATTCCCGTAGCCGCTCCGACAGATGAAGAAAAGCTACATCATTATTTGTGGCGATTTTGGCGGCATATCCCTCGAGCTGGGCAGGTGACTATATATGATAGAAGTTGGTATGGTCGTGTGTTGGTTGAACGAGTGGAAGGTTTTGCGGCTGAAAAACAGTGGCAGCAAGCTTATTCTGAAATTGTTAATTTTGAGGAAGCAATGTCTGATCATGGCACTTTATTATTAAAGTTCTGGTTGCATATTGATAAAGAAGAGCAGTTAAAAAGGTTTAAGGCGCGTGAACAGATCAGCTATAAAAAGCACAAGATTACTGAAGAAGATTATCGTAACCGTGAAAAGTGGGATGAATATAATATAGCGGTAAACGAAATGGTGACAAGAACCAGTACTCAACGAAACCCATGGATCACGGTTGAGGCGAATGATAAAAAGTACGCTCGAATTAAGGTTATAAAGGCTTATTGTGAGCAGTTGGAAAAAATGCTGGATGTTAAGGAAATTGATAATCAATAATATTTTTACCCAGTCAGTGGTTCCTTAAGTTACTTGGCTATGAATTAAACTAAGGTTAAAACAAGATGAGAGTCTAGAATGCTGTAGAGCGGACTTCAGTCCGCTATCATTTAACATAACGACTTTTATGGCGGACTAAAGTCCGCTCTACAATAGGAAAACTGTGTTTAGTAGTGGCGCTGTATGTAATACCAATCCCAATAAATAATCACGCTAATAACCGTCATTCCCGAAATCTTTAATCGGGAATCCATCCTCACAGATAGATTCCTGCTAAGAGCCGGCAGGAATGACGATCCCTCAGCTCAAGTATAAATATATTGGGATTGGTATTACATCACTGCGTTGTTATACCGCCCTACTATATATAAGCCATTATGCGAGTATAATACGCAACAATTTGATGTTTCCCTGATATATAAAGATGAGAAGAGTTGGCGTGTTGAAAGTATTGTGTGTTAGTTTTTTTATGATGTTTTTTTCTGGAGTGGTTTTTTCTCATCAAGGTTCGCATGGTAATGATGAGTGTCTGGTGTCTGTTGGCGATGTGGAGTTAAGGTTAAATGGCTATCAGTTTAAAGGCAGAAACCCGGATAAGCATTATTGTCGTCATTATCCGCATTTAGGCCAGACTATTATTAAAATTGATTCAGCAACAACTGATTTGACGGGGATGGGCGTGGAGTTGCAATTATTAAAACGAAGCTCGTGGCTAGAGCTTGTTTTAAATTCTGAGAATGCTTTTTCTGTTGTTAAAGAATTGCCGATACAGTTTTTTTCAAAGCAGGTAGTGTCAATTGACAGTGATATTCAAGCTCGAGATATTTATGCCATTAAGTTACGATTGCATGCCGTGGATGGAACGATAACTGAGCAGCAGTTTTCCTTTTTTGTAGGGGTTCCATTTGCTCAGGTTTTAGTCGGAATTTCTGTTTTATTGCTGATATTAATAAGTATTATTTTTTTGTTTCAGTTAAAAAAGGCTTAAAAGGCAGCAGTAATAACTTTATAAAACTCAAATCCTGTTGTTTTCTATATTCTGGCAAACCAATGTCCAAAGTGGTTTGAGTTTTTTCAGGTTCGGCTGTATAGGTTCTAAACAGTCTGTCCCATAATGAAATAGAGAAACCATAATTGCTGTCCGTTTCTGATTGAACTGTAGAGTGGTGGATACGGTGAACGTCTGGAGTAATTAAAATCCAGCGCAACATTTTGTCTATTTTTAGCGGAAGATTAATATTGCTATGGTTGAAGGTTGCCGTCGCATTGAGAAGAACTTCAAAAGCAATAACGGCCAAAGGGTTGGCTCCTATTATATAGATGCAGCCAATTTTATAAGCCATAGAAATCATAATTTCCAGAGGATGAAAGCGTACCGCAGTGCTGGCATCAATTTCTATATCTGTATGATGAATCTGATGCAGACGCCAGAGTAACTTCCATTTATGCGAAATAATATGCTGACAGTAAATGGCAAAATCAAGAAATAGAAGGGTAATAACAATGCTTAGCCAATCAGCTACTGGAAATTGGTTTAATAAGCCCCAGGATTGATTAACGGCATTCACTGCACTTAAATAGGCAATGCCTCCCACTGTGACGCGCATCAGCAACATATTAAATAATGCGAGACCAATATTGATAGGCCAGCGTGTTGTTCGTGGTGTTTGTTGTTGTCTTCTGGGACTAAAGTATTCCCAGCAGATCATTATTGTAAAAATACCTAAGGCAACAGTTAGACGTATTACGGTTTCCAAAATAGACCTCTTGAATAAAGTTTAGCGAGCACTTCTGGTTTTTCTCCAAAAAAATACCGCAGTCGGATACTCCACATCAGTAGTATTGTTTTAAATACACCAAACTCTTCCCATCGACGACCAGAGCTTTCTACTTTAGCTTTAAGGCAGCTGGGAGCGGATATTTTTTTAAGGGTTGAGCAAAGACTTATATCTTCCATTAAGGCAATGTCAGGATAGCCTCCTACTTTATCAAACAATTGTTTGCTGATAAAAATAACCTGATCACCTGTGGCAATACCTGTTAGGCGAGAGCGCCAATTCATAAAACTGGCAACCACTTTTAGCATAAAGGGTTTGCCAAGCAGTTTTATATCAAAGCGTCCCCAGTTATTGCCCGCTTGATTGATTAAATCTAAAGCATTATCTGGAAGCAAGGTATCGGCATGTAAAAAAACAAGCATTTTCCCCGTAGCTTGTTGTGCACCGGCATTCATTTGTCTGGCGCGACCTTTAGTCGATGTAATCACTTTATCTGCAAGTGCTTGAGATAATTCAACCGTATTGTCCTTGCTTCCACCATCAACAATAATGATCTCACTTTCAGGCCTTAGAGGTTGTAAAGCTAACAGGCAGTGCTCAATTTTTGAGGACTCGTCAAGAGTCGGGATGATGATGGAAAAATTCATGATAAAGGTTTAAATAGATCGCTTAAATCATCTGATGTCAGCTTTAGCGACTGATCTTTTTTCCCGCCATTGTAGATACTGTCAGCTAAGGCGCGTTTTTTCTCTTGCATGGCCAGAATTTTTTCTTCAACTGTATTTTCTGTCATTAATTTATAAACAAACACAGGTTTATCCTGACCAATACGGTGTGCTCTATCTGCGGCCTGGCTTTCTACTGCAGGATTCCACCAAGGGTCATAGATAATCACGGTGTCGGCTTCTGTTAGATTTAAGCCAACCCCTCCGGCTTTTATGCTAATCAGAAAAACATTGGTTTTACCACTTTTAAATTGTTCGATGGCTTCATCTCTTTTTTTTGTTTGCCCCGTCAGTTTACTGTATGCAATTTTTTGCGACTTGAGTTCTTTCTCAATGAGCGAGATCATCTTGGTAAACTGCGAGAAAACCAGAATACGTCGGCCTTCTTCTAATTGTTCGGGCAGCATCTCCATTAGCAAGTCCAGCTTGGCTGATTCAGTTACTTTTTGAGCTTCTTTTAAGGATAAAGTGCGTGGGTCACAACAGGTTTGGCGTAATTTTAACAGTGCATCAAGAATAGTGATATGGCTGCGAGATAACCCTTTATCTGCAATGGCATCACGGACTTTTTTCTCCATGGTAATGCGGATACTTTCATACAGTGCTGCTTGTTTATCATAAAGAGGAACCGAACGTATTATTTCTGTTTTAGGGGGTAATTCGGTGGCAACTTCCTGCTTGGTTCTGCGTAACATAAATGGCTGTAATCGCTTGGCCAGGCGTTCTCTTTGTTCAGGGTCTCCATGTACCTCAATTGGAGTGCGGTAGGTTTTCTTAAAAAAAGCATTGTTACCTAGAAAGCCAGGCATCAGAAAATCAAATTGCGCCCATAACTCACCTAAGTGATTTTCCATGGGTGTGCCTGTCAGGCATAGGCGGTGGCTGGTTTTAATTTCTCTAACGGTCATTGCAGCCTGAGATTTAGGATTTTTAATAACTTGTGCTTCGTCCAGAATTAAAAAGTGATAATCATGAGCAAGCAGCGTCTCTTTA
>Ga0209707_1001561_pt1 | contig 12694 bp, 10 predicted proteins | sample EN4Hudsemesocosm_FD_184630 | JGI IMG/M metagenome (GOLD analysis project Ga0209707, IMG submission 184630) | Methane-oxidizing microbial communities from mesocosms in the Hudson Canyon - EN4B Hudson Canyon (SPAdes) (version 2) | ecosystem: Environmental > Aquatic > Marine > Cold seeps | place... | reverse complement strand
TTCAATATAAGGTTTAGTTACACATATCAACACACTTTCAGAGAGGCTGGGTTTAACCGCTGGCTTTTTTGTGCATGTAATGTGTCCTGTTTGAGTGATACTTCGCTATTCAACTCGCTCTTTTGCCCTCTCCTGCTGGAGAGGGGTGGGTGAGGAGATATTAAAATAAACGCTTTTTCCTTATTCTCTTAAGTCGCTTATCCATCAAACCAAAATTGATGGAGTACTAGCCATTAATAGGGATGCTTAGCTGAACTTCTAGTCCACAACCTGCTTTCTGGATCAGTCTGACTTTCCAGTTATGAAGATCACAGAGTTGTTGCACAATTGCCAGTCCTAATCCACTCCCTCCCGTTTGTTTGTTGCGGGAAGTATCTAAGCGATAAAAGGGCTGGAATACTTTTTCTAGTTCACTTTCAGGAATACCGGGTCCCTGATCAATCAACGTTATCAGTAATTGTTTTTGTTCTTTAACACAGGATAGATGAACTGCTTGCTGTTGACTATAGCGAAATGCATTATCCAGAAGATTGCTTAAGACTCGGCGTAAGGCATTAAATTCAACTTTACATCTGCCACATTGATTACTACGCCACTCAATAGTGAGCTTTTGTCTGGCGTAGTCGGAAACTAGTTGCTTAATAATCTGATCAATTTTTATCGTAAAAGCCTGATGTTTATCCATGCTTTTGATTAACTCTAAAGTCTGTTTGATCATGTTTTCCATTTCTTGCAGATCCGCTCTCATACTTGAGACCAGAGTCATGTTGTTTCCTTCGATTAATTCTAATGCAATTTGTATACGGGTGATAGGTGTTCTTAAATCATGAGAAATACCGCCAAACAAAATATTTCGATTGCTGATCAGTTGATTGATTTCTTCTGCCATTTTATTGAATTTATGGGCAAGTAGAACTAATTCCTTGGTGCCTTTTTCTTCGATTCGGGTGTTAAGCATCCCCGAACCTAATTGACTGACAGCATCAGATAAAGTGGTGATTGGGCGAGTGATGCGACGAACTAATAAAAAAGAGGTGATAAAAATAAGCAGGCAGCCGGAAACAATAATGCCCAGCAATGCTTTGGAAGGGAGGGGGCCTAATCTATCATGTAAGAAGCCTATTTGGACCTTTTGTTTATCCAGAGAGATGATGACCCAAAAACAGTTTTTTTGTTTTTTATCTTGTTGAATAACAATCTTCTGCCCCGTGTGGTGTAGTAAAGCCTGTTCCAGGCGTGGAATAAATGGATAAGTTATATTGACATCAGTTGCCGAGATATTATCATCGGTAATAAAAAGATAGTGTTGTTCTCGTAAGTGGGCTTGAAAGGCTGGTTTTTTATCGGCTGGCAGATCAACCCAGGATTTGCTCAAAATATGCATTAAGCCACCGAGATCATCGGCTGCTCTATAAGCCATAGGGCTTAAGATAAAATGGAAGATCAGCAATAATGAAATGATAGTAAAGCCTAGCAAACCAAACATCAGCGTTAAACTGGTGTTCACATAGATGGAAGTTGCTTTACCAAATACTTTCATTAGCTATTTAAGGGGATAAATTGATAACCTTTGCCCCAGACCGTATGAATATACTGAGGTGTGGCTGAATCTGTTTCTATTTTGTTTCGTAAGCGCATAATTCTGACATCAACACTCCGATCAAAGGGGGCACAATCATAACCTTTAAGTTTTTCCAGTAGATTATCCCTGCTTAAAACCCGCTTTGGATTTTCCACAAAAATCTTTAATAAAGAAAACTCTCCGTAAGTTAAGCTGATTTTTTTATCCTGCAGTTGCAGGTTTTGATTGCTGATATTAAAAACATAAGGACCAAAAGAATAGATGTTATCACTTTCTTGCTTAATATCTTTTTGCTCACTCCCTCTACGTAAAACCGAACGAATACGAGCGAGTAATTCGCGTGGATTGAAAGGTTTTGCGAGATAGTCAGCCGCCCCAATTTCTAAACCAATAATTTTATCTACATCCTCACCACAGGCTGAGAGCATAATAATGGGTGTGTCTATTTTGCTATGCAAGCGTTTGATAATACTCAGGCCATCTTCACCCGGTAACATTAAATCCATAATAATTAAATCTACGGCTGTGTTATTAGCCAGAAACTGATCCAGTTCGCTTCCATTGCCTACGGATGAAACTGAATACCCTTGTTTATCAAGATACTGACAGAGTAAGTTGCATAATTCTGGATCATCATCAACAAGCAGAATTTTTATTTTATCGTTCAATCGAATAACCAAAGTTTATAAACAACTAAAGCTAAATTCTACCTTTGTTTTGCAACTACAGCTAAGGAATTAAGTGCTCTGTTACATCTTGTTACAAATTAAGATTAATCTGCTATGTTTAGCTGTAAATGCCACAAACTGGGGCCGTTAAGGTGATGGTGGGGGACAAAGGGTTCGACTCATGCACTTGAATCACAATAGGATAAGATGCTCCTAGGCTGTAGCAAAAGTGGATATTTTGGCACTGATTATTGGCTACAAAACAAATAGACCCTAAATAGGTGTTGGGGGACGAAGCGTATCACATAGTGGTCGATGCGTCTCCGGTGTCGGCACATCCTATACCCATAAACAAGGAAAGGAAAGTGCCTTTAAAATGACTCCTAAAGCTGGATTGTATTTTTTTCTGCGGTACTTGATCAAATACCCATGTTGCTGGATAGATCGCGCCATTCATTTTCTATAAAACCTTGTATCGGTTGGTACTGGGTTTTATAAGACATTTTTCTGCAATCTGCAATCCAGAACCCCAGATAAACAAATTCAAGTTTCATCTCTATTGCATGCTGAATTTGCCATAACACAGCGTAATTACCCAAGCCATATTGGGAAAACTCAGGTTCAAAAAAAGTATAAACAGCAGATAAGGCATTATCCAGTAAATCTACAATTGCTACTGCCGCTAATTCATTATTAATCGAAAACTCAACAAATAAAGTATTACACCAACTGCTGGCTAGAAAACCCATGTAATCCTCAGGACTTGAATCTGCCATGCCTCCATCTTGGTGTTTGTGCTTTTGATAACGCATATACATATCATAATGTGCTTGTTCAAATTGCGCAGGTTTGACTATAACCGTGGTTTCCAGGTTTTTCTTAATACAACGTTTCTGGTTTTTGGCAGGGACAAATTGTTCAGCCCTTAATCGAGTGGGGACACATGCTGAACAGGCTGGGCAATGGGGGGTATAGACTTCATTGCCACTGCGCCTAAAACCTTGTTCAATCAGCTGACTATAAATGGCTGTATTCAAGGAAAAAGACGGGTGCACAAAAGCTGATTGAGAATTTCTCAAGTCTAAATAGCTACAAGGCAGTTGTTCAGTCAGAAAAAGGGGGATAGAAATCACAGTGAGTTAATTCCAGGCTGAGTCAGAAGGTTGAAGAGGGATGTGTTGTGTTAATAACTGAGAGAAATCAGCTCGATTAATTTCTTCAGCTCCCAGACTCGTTAGATGATCTGTATGTACCTGGCAATCAATAAGTTGATAGCCCCATTGTTTAAGTTGTTGAACTAAACAGCAAAAAGCAACTTTTGATGCATCTGTTTTTCTATGGAACATGGACTCGCCGAAAAAAACCTGACCAATAGCAATACCATATAAGCCACCGACCAATTCATCGTCAAACCAGGCCTCAAAAGAATGCGCAATACCTTGTTGATGAAGCTGGTTGTAGGCAGTATACATTTCCTCGGTAATCCATGTGCCTGACTCCTGCTCGCGTGGTGCAGCACAAAGTTGCATAACTTGAGGAAATGCATGGTCATAAGTGAGCTTAAAAATATCTTTACGAATAGTTTTCCTAAGGCTACGAGATATTTTGAGCTGTTCTGGAAATAACACTAAACGTGGATTGGGTGACCACCATAAGATAGGTTCACCAGGGCTGTACCAGGGAAAGATCCCTTGCTGGTAAGCATTGACAATACGTTGAGATGATAAGCAGCCTCCTGCAGCTAATAGGCCATCAGGCTCTGTTAAGGCTGTTTCTATTGCCGGAAAATCCTGATCTGGATTAAAGGGGTCGAGTATGGGTAATTGCATATTGGATTTCCCCTTTTTAAAGGGGAGTGGGCAATGTCATTAAGTTAAAAATTTAACAGATAATTCTCTACCCTAAGCTCCAATGCTGTTGACATAAACCCTCTCCTGATGGAGCTCAGGTATCTACACAAGTCTTTACGCAAGGTAAATATAAACAATTTGCTGCTATTCATCTCGGTAGGAGGGGACTCCAGTCCGCGATTGTTCTTGATCTTAGATCTTTCCTTGTCGCGGTCGCGGCCTAGAGGTCCCTCCTACCCATTAAAATCAACTCTTTGCGCCTTAACTAAACGACATCGGGATAACAGGCTTTGACTTAAGCTTCTAATTCATCCAGATATTTTTCAGCATCCAGTGCAGCCATACAGCCTGCGCCAGCAGAAGTAATTGCCTGCTTATAATGCGAATCCATTACATCACCGGCAGCAAAAACGCCTTCCACACTGGTTGCTGTAGCATTACCCGCAATCCCACTATGCACTTTAATATAGCCATGATCCATATCCAGCTGACCATCAAAGATACCTGTATTTGGTGTGTGACCAATAGCGATAAACACGCCATGAACATCAAGTTCTTCAGTAGAATCATCTTTTGTGCTTTTAATGCGGATGCCAGTCACACCCATATCATCACCTAAAACTTCATCTAAGGTATTGTCCCATTTGATCACCACATTACCGTTTTTAGATTTTTCAATTAGCTTATCTGACAAAATCTTTTCCGAGCGAAATTTATCTCTACGGTGAATAACGGTGACTTCAGAGGCGATATGAGATAAATAAAGTGCTTCTTCAACAGCGGTATTTCCTCCACCAACAACCGCAACAGGTTTGTTACGGTAGAAAAAACCATCACAGGTTGCACAAGCAGAAACGCCTTTACCTTTAAATTTTTCTTCAGAGTCCATCCCCAAATACATGGCAGATGCACCTGTGGCGATGATCAGAGCATCACAAGTGTAACTTGAAGAATCCCCGGTTAATACAAAAGGGCGTGCAGATAAATCGGCAGTGTGGATATGGTCAAAAATAATTTCAGTATCAAAACGCTCAGCATGTAAGCGCATACGTTCCATTAAATCAGGGCCTTGCAAGCCTTCAACATCTCCAGGCCAGTTATCAACTTCAGTTGTGGTGGTTAATTGACCGCCTTGCTGCATCCCAGTAATCATCACTGGGTTTAGGTTTGCTCTGGCAGCATAGACAGCTGCGGTGTATCCAGCTGGACCAGAACCAAGAATTAAAAGCTTGCAGTGTTTAGGGGCGCTCATTAACAGATCTCCGTATGGGTAATTATTGAGAGCAATTATACTGCATTGTTTCTGTTATGAGGTACCCGTACTGATGTTTTTTGTATTTTTATCATGTCGCCTGCTAATAGTTTCCAAGTAGATCATTAGAATGATAATAAATCATGGCTATATCAGCGTTCAGTGTTGAGAAATGGAATTCAATAAGATGAGTAATTACTGTCATGGTTTAATAATATCCGTAGCCTAATTTGATTCTTAAACAATTAATGTGAAATATCGTGTTATTAATCTATAATTATGTTTTATCAGTAGTTTGTTTGTAAGAAGGTTTTATGTCAGCAGTTATCGAAGAGAAAACAGTCAGAGGTTTGCGTGAAGTTGCGTTATTAGCATTTTCAACTGTCGCATTGTTTTTTTTAATCGCATTAATTACTTTTAGCAATGAAGATGCAGGATGGACTCATAGTGGATCAACGCAGGTTATTAGTAATGCTTGTGGAGTAGTTGGTGCCTGGGTTTCTGATTTTGTATTAAGCATTTTTGGCTTGATGGCCTACCTATTTCCTAGCATGATTTTATGGCATGGTTATCTTGTTTATACACAGGCTGAGAAGCAGCGCGGCAAGTTTATTTTGGCCATACGCTGGACTGGTTTTATAGCCACTATTATTGCTGGCAGTGCAATTTTTTATTTACATGTTTTGAGATTGCAGATTGAATTACCTGGTAGTACTGGCGGTATTTTAGGGCGAGAAGTGGGTGAGGCTTTATTAGTTGTTTTAGGCGATTCAGGGGTTACTTTATTATTGCTAGCCATCTTTTTAGCAGGTATTACTCTTTTTACAGGTTTATCCTGGATTGCTTTATTAGATTTTGTGGGGAAATACTCTTTAGCTCTTACAACAAGTCTTTATCAAGGTAGTTTATCTTTATTTGATGCCTATAAAGATCAGCGGATAAGGACAAGACAGCTAAAAAGTAAGTTACCTCCGAAAGCAAAAAAGCTAAAGAAATCTAAAGTTAAAATTTCACCAACCTTAAACACAATAGAACAGAGCGATAGAGAAGCGAAAGAAAATCAGGTCGATATTTTTGAAGAGCCATTCGATGCAAAATCATATAAAGGAAAATTACCACCTTTAGCATTATTAGATAAACGAGTTTCTAAGGTAAAAGGCTATTCTGCAACGGATCTGGAAGAGATGTCCAGGCAGGTTGAGGATGTTTTACAGGATTTTAATGTGGTGGTAGAGGTCGTAGGGGTAAACCCCGGACCTGTTATTACCCGATTTGAATTAAAGTTAGCTGCAGGCGTTAAAGTGAGCCGAGTCAGTGGCTTGTCTAAAGATATTGCGCGTGGATTGTCTGTGACCAGTGTGCGTATTGTAGAGGTGATTCAAGGTAAAGCGGTTATTGGTCTGGAGATCCCAAACCGGGAAAGGGAAATGGTGTCTTTACGTGACCTGATTGCTGCACGTAGTTTTGAAAAAGCAAAATCTAAACTCACTTTTGCCATGGGTAAAGATATTTCAGGTGTGCCAGTGATGGCTGATTTAGGAAAAATGCCCCATGCTTTGGTGGCAGGTACCACGGGTTCAGGTAAGTCAGTAGCAATCAATACCATGATTTTAAGCTTGCTGTATAAAGCAACGCCTGAAGAAGTGCGCCTGATCATGATAGATCCAAAAATGTTGGAATTGTCTGTCTATGAGGGAATCCCGCATCTGTTAACCCCAGTAGTGACAGATATGAAAGATGCACAAAATGCTTTGCGCTGGGCAGTTGCAGAAATGGAGCGACGTTATAAATTGATGTCCAAAGTGGGGGTTCGTAACCTGGCGGGGTTTAATCAGCTGATTGCAGAGGCTGAGAAAAAAGGTGAGCCTATTCGCGATCCTATATTTCAATTAACCGAGCCTTTACAAGAAGGCGAAGAGTTTCCGGTTTTAACTAAATTGCCCAGTATTGTCATTGTGATTGATGAGTTAGCCGATATGATGATGATTGTGGGTAAGAAAGTAGAAGAACTGATTGCCCGCTTAGCACAAAAGGCTCGGGCGGCTGGAGTTCATCTGGTGTTAGCAACTCAGCGACCTTCAGTGGATGTGTTAACAGGATTGATTAAAGCCAATGTGCCGACCCGTATTTCTTTTCAGGTTTCTTCACGTATTGATTCCAGAACTATTCTTGATCAAGGTGGGGCAGAAGCCTTGTTAGGTAATGGTGATATGTTATTTTTACCGTCTGGCACCAGTATTCCGATTAGAGCGCATGGCGCTTTTGTTGATGATCATGAAGTGCATAAAATTGTCGAATTTCTTAAGCAGACAGCACCACCAGCCTATCTGGAAGAAATTACTCAAGAACGTTCTGACACAGGTGACTTTGTCGCAGAAGGCGGAGCTGACTCTGAAATGGACGCTTTATATGATGAAGCCGTGATGTTTGTAACTGAATCTAGAAAAGCATCCATATCCAGTGTACAAAGGCGATTTAAAGTCGGTTATAACCGTGCCGCCAGAATGATTGAAGATATGGAAGCCGCAGGAGTCGTGAGTGCGCCAGAAGGTAATGGCTCTCGACAAGTTTTAGCACCACCCGCACCAAGAGATTAATATGAGTCCTACCGTTATTGGAATATTCATCCTGATTTTTATTGCTTCAGTGTCAGGCTGGTTTTTTAGCCGTTCGAAAGAGGCAGAAACACCTGTTAAGGTGATGCTGTTTGTGCTTTATTTTTGGGGTAGCATCTTTGTGGAGTTAATGATTTTTGCCGCACTTTATCATTTTGATTTGTTGAGTGGTTTCTAGGCTAATAGGGTGCTGTTTTTAGCTGAGCAGGGTGGATAAGTACTAGCGTAACGTAATGCAGTATTTTTGTAACGATGCATAAAATGACAAACTATATCTATGGTAAGGAAAGCAAACAGTTGAGCTCAGTTTAAATTGTCGAAAACTCAACGCTGGGCAATAAAGACTGCCCACCCTACATAGCTCATACACATATCAATAGCGTCAATTCGGACGACCAAATGTTGCGCTGCCACATTTGCTCAGCAGTTACGCAACAGGTCAAGGGTGTTGAGCTGCATCCAGAAGATTGAATTATTGAGACGGCTGTTGATAATTAAAAACATCAACGTTTCGGCTATGATATATTCAGAATATTACATTGTTGTCAGGAGCCCGTTATGATATTTACACCTAACATGCATCATACTGAATACACCGCTTCGGATATTGCGGAAATGCTTGATAACACACAGTGGGGAAGCGAATTTTCCTGGGAACAAATACTGGTTCTTGGCGACTATTTTAAACCCGATAGGGTTAAAGCAGGTGACATCATTTTCGAAGAGGGTGGGCCTGGTGATTCAATGAGCATCATCGTATCAGGGTGCGTGGAAATAAGCAGAGACCATAAAGTATTGTCTACCCTGCATGCAGGCCGGGCTTACGGTGAGATGTCATTAATTGATAGTGAACGTCGTTCCGCGACTGCAATTGCCAGGGAGGAATGCCTGTTATTATCCATTGCTAAAATTGGTTTTGATCAGTTAGCAGAAGAAGACCCTGTCCTTGCGCTGCAATTGATATTGAAAATTACCCGCCTGTTAAGTTTGAGGTTGCGCAAAACCAGTGGTGAGTTATGTGATATTCTCGATGAGGCCACTCATATGAGTGAATAGTCCCGCTTCAGCTAATTATGTTGTAGTCCGCGGGAGTTAACCCGTTATAAGCGGGTAATTATTGCGCTCAAGATCATTGATTTAACAATAGAGCATCATACTTTGTCTGCTGGTTCAATTAATACAGTCTATTTTTAAAAGTCTAAACGATAGCCAACGATCACAAAATAACCTTTAGTACGATTAAATTCACTTGGGTCTGATACTGAACGCTGAGCCAGTGGTCTTTCTTCTTTTTGCCACTCGCCACCCGCTTCGACTTCTAGCTGCAAGGCCCTCAGCACTCTATATGTTAATCGGACCGAAGGTTTATATGTCCAGCGAGTTGAGCCATCCACATTATCCCGTAGATCAAATCTAAATCGGGGATTTACTCTTAATTCACGGCTAACGGGGTATCGAGAATTTAAAGTAAATGTTGTTGTATTGGCTTTAGAATCACTATAACGAACGCCTAATGTATAGAGATCTCCATCAGTTAAAATGCTATTAGCGGTCAAATCAGTAGAATAAGAATAATCATCACCACTCGCTGCTGAGCCATCAACCACGCCATCTAAATTAGCTGTAATAGACACAGGGAGCCCAGTTGATGTTTGGGTGCTAGATGTTTTTGTCCATCTGAAGTCAGCATTAATCTGAAATTGTTTTGTTAATGGTCGAGAGATGCCCAGGTTGAATGAGCGACTGATCGCAGTTCGCTGTTTCGCTAATGTAAGAATTTCATCTTCACTAAAAAAACCAAGAAGATCATCTACAGAATCAACGCCTTGAAGATTGGAAACAGCATTTCGGGTGCTCATTAATGGTGTTGATCTCTGATCAAAGGTAGCATTAATAGTCGTCCTGTCAGGAAAAATATATTGCCCGGTAAATAAAAAGGTATTTAAGGCCTGATGATAAATATCGTAATCCAAGAAAGTAAAAAATGAACGATTGTCTTGAAAATACCTTATTTCTCCTCCCACAGCCCGTCGATCTAGAATACCTTGGTGAATCTGCTCGATAAAAAAAGCATTAAAATCCAAAGCTTTGAAGTACCGACCAGCATCAGCACTAATACCATAGAAATAACTATTATCATTAACAAAGACGTCTTTGGAGGATTCAACAGAATAGCCGGCAACTAGATTCAGCTTTAGACTTTCCATTATTGGAAAACTGGCCAATACACCATCAAAGCGCCCGAGCACGCCTCCTGTACTACGTGATTGCCGACCAATCCTTAATGATGAATTTAACGCTTTATCACTAAAATCTAGATAAAATGAACTAATACGATGCTGATCCTGATCACTGGTTTCAAGGTGGTCTTCATAAGCACCAGAAAAACGCCCTGTGATTTTATAATCCTGCCAACGTAAGCGTGAGGTAAGATCCAGGTTATTTTGCAAACTAGAACGAATCAGTCTAGACGCATTATTGTTAGATTTACTGATATCTCTATTATAAAACTGAGAAACACTGCCATAGCTTGTCCACTCCAGGTCTGATGAACTGACTGCTTTTCTCTTGGCTTTTCTTAATTTCCCCTTGGGTTCTGCTCGTGCAGTTAAAATCCCCGTTAAACGTTGCTTAACTCGGTCTGAACTTTCTCCTTCTGGATATAATTTTAGATATTTTTTATAGGCGACTTTAGCATGTGCTAACTGACCTTTACGTTCACGAGCAAGACCTAAATATTCTAGCGCCTCTTTAGCATATAGGGAGTTAGATTTATCTAATACTACTTTGGTATATAGTTGAATAGCCCGTGAATAATTTTTTTCTAAAATCGCTGTCCTTGCATCCTGCATGGCTTGTGCCATTTTAGGGTTTTTAGCACCTTCCACGGCATGTTGCCTGATTTCTAATTCAAGTGGGATTATCCCTGCTTTCGGTTCTTTTTTAAGCGCTTCTTTGGCATGTGAAACTTCAACAAAAATATGGAATGCATCAGTACCCCCTCTAACCTTATAGTTGAGGTGACGGTTAAATTTCAGTATCACCTCTTGCTGAGTTAAGTCCATACTCACCTGATATAAAGGGACTTTTCTCGTTGCTTTCCAGGGCAATGTTTCAAAATCAGTCAGGTCATCAGACAATTGCACAGCTAAAGACGTCCGTTTTACCTTAATGTGTAATTGATTTCCTCCTTCTAAAGGAGAATAAGATGAAACGGTCAATTGTTGGTTAAATTTGATATCAATAATAGAATACGCCTGCTCTTCTATTACATCGATAGACTCTAGCATTCTATCGCCAGTCTCGGCCCAGGCATAAGTCGACAGCAATAATATCAACAAGCTCAAGCTGAAATTGACAACAGCTTTGTGCCGCCGTAATTCCACAGGATTTAATAATAAATTCGATGACATGTTATAGATTGTAGTTAGGTATTCCACAGAGGAATATTTCAAATTAAGATTTAATTAGCTGCCATATCAATAATGCAGAGACTTCTGTGTACAGTTCTGAGGCTCATTTTTTACAGCGAATAACTGACTAGGAGCTTGTCCGAGAATAGAAGTCGTCACGAGGGAAAGCCCTTTTGAGTCAGTTTTTTCGTTCATTTGAGGCGAATAGTTGCGCTATTCAACGAAAATGAACGGGGAAAATGGCCAAAAGGGCTTTTTCCGTAGTAGGCTCTCTATTCTCGGACAGGCTCCTAGGAAAGTGCAATTAAAAACCACTCTTTTTAGTCCAGGCAGTACTTCAATTTATTGGAATACTCCGTTTGGCAAACATGTACGACAATACTTCTAAAATCCGTACCTTGCTCCACTCCAAAAACCATGTCTGTATCAAAAGATAAGTGCACATAAAAGCCATCAGCAGAAAAATCACCTTCATAAACGACTTCATATAATGGAACTAATTCGGTCTGTTGAGGGACTATCGCTTCTCGTTCAAACACCGCATCTGTATCAACCGGAGCAACCACAAGAGGGCGTAATTGAATGCGTAACTCTTTGCCCTTATACAATGGAAAATGTTTCATATAACGCACAGGAAATGAAAAATTGATGCTGACATCAGAGCGATGGATATCGTCAACAATATCGACACTCTCAATCACTCTATCTTTGACTGGCGCAGCAATTAATTGCGCAACACTATACAGTCCAACAGTTATGCATAAAGACAATACAAGTAGAATTCTATTTTGTTTTAATTGTTCCATTTTATTAATTACCACTCGCCTTTATTTGGGTTATGTTCGGGGCCATTTTCTCTTTCTTTAATCGTTGTAAAGGTATTATCCTGATATAAATGACAGCTACCGGTGCAATCAGTTAATTCACTGGCCGTATAGTAGATTGTGGGTTTTTCTGATTTTTTATGTTCATCCCGTTTGAAATCACTCGTATGACAACTACCACAGGTTCCACTGACATTATCATGATTAAAACTGACATTTCCCCATGAATTTGTTCGGTGACAGTCTTCGCAATTATTACTTGATGCAGGGTGACCACCTGGCTTTCCTTGCGCGGTATTACCATTGTGGCAAGTAGAACAACTTCCGAGGACTGAGTTATGATCAACTCGTATCACAGGTACCCAGTTTGTAGTTCGGTGACAATCATCACAGGTATTTGTGGATAATATATGGTTTGTATTTTTCCCTAGTGCCGTAGTCCCGTTATGGCAACTGGAGCAATTGCCCGTCACATTGCTGTGATCAAATA
>Ga0209707_1001560_pt1 | contig 12709 bp, 14 predicted proteins | sample EN4Hudsemesocosm_FD_184630 | JGI IMG/M metagenome (GOLD analysis project Ga0209707, IMG submission 184630) | Methane-oxidizing microbial communities from mesocosms in the Hudson Canyon - EN4B Hudson Canyon (SPAdes) (version 2) | ecosystem: Environmental > Aquatic > Marine > Cold seeps | place... | reverse complement strand
TTTTGATTTAAATCGTTGATTTGTTTTAAAACGGCTTCTGGATTATTGTATTGAACCTGAAGAGGGAAATAGTTGTTTTTATATTTAAATACTAATGAAGGAAAACCATTTACATTTAACTTTCTTCTTCTGTCTAAATCTTCTTGAAACAGAGCTAGGGTTTCATCTGATTCTAAATCTGCAGAAAATTTCTCCACATCAAGACCTATATTTGAAGCTGCTAATTCCAGAGTATCTCTATTTGAAGGATTTGAAGCCTTTTGGTAGTATAACTCCTGAATGGCTTGAATCATTTCGTACTCTTTACCCTGAACACGTGCAGCAATACTTGCTTGACATGAAAGATACGTTGAACGTCTTGGCTGACATTTTGTCCAAAAATCATGGTTAAAAGAAGCTCCCAATTGTTCTTCAATTTGTTTCCAAATACCTTGTAACATCTCTTGCATATCCGCAGCCATTGGAATATCACTGTGGGGTGCTAATCCCCCATGAACATAAACCACTTTTATATTATCATCCAAACTTTCAAGTACTTTTTTCCATGTGGGAGCAAAACCATAACACCAAGAACACATAGGGTCTAAAACATAATATAACGTAGTCATTTATTTACCTTTTATCATTAAATTTGAAGCTCTAGAGCAATAGGGCAGTGGTCACTTCCCATAACTTCATTTAAAATGTATGCATCTTTTACAAAGTCTTTTAAATCTTCACTTACGTAAAAATAATCTATTCTCCATCCCACATTGTTGGCTCTTGCATTGGCTCTATACGACCACCAGCTATATGAATCGGGTTTGTCACCATGTATATGTCTGAAGGTATCAATATAACCATGTGATAAAAATTTGTCCATCCACTCTCTCTCCATGGGTAAAAAACCAGAAGTTTTTTCATTGGCTTTTGGACGTGCTAAATCAATCTCATTGTGAGCAGTATTTACATCTCCACAAACAATAATAGATTTTCCTTCTTTTTTTAATTTCTCACAATGCTCTAAAAATCTGTCATAAAATTCCATTTTATAAACAAGACGTTCTTCTTTACTTTGACCATTTGGAAAATAGACATTAAAAAAGGCTATGTCTTTACCAGCTAGTGTAAAGTGTGCTTCGTTAATTCGCCCTTCATCTAAAACATCAACATCTCTACAGTTGTCCTCTAAAGTAGTTGTAATATCTGTATAAAGAGCAGTACCTGAGCGACCTTTAATAGCAGAAGTACTGACTAAGGTATGTTTATATTCTCTGTCAAATATTGAAGCAGGGATTTGCTCTGCTTGAGCTTTTATCTCTTGAAGCCCTAAGATATCAATATTTGCATCATCTACCCACTTAAGCGCTTCTTTTTTATCAACAGCACGTACTCCATTTACATTCCACGAGACGAATTTATATGTTTTCATTTGTTTATTTCTACCTTTTCATTGTTATTAATATTTTTAGTGTCTTTTAATTGCTTAGAATTCAAGATACTTGACATTCCTATATTATCATTGGAAAATTTATTACCTTTTTTAAGAAGTAAAGACTTATTCTTTCCTCCATGCATATCTATGTATGGCTTTGCAGTTTCATCTTTTGCAAACGTGATAGAAGCAAGCAGTATAATACTTAATAATAGTTTCAAGTTAATCCTTTAAAAAATGGATTATAAACAAAAATGCATAAAAGTCAAAATAAATTTAGGAACTACTTTTTTTAAAGGAGAGTAAATAAAGTTCCAACTGTTTCATGCAAATGTCAAATTCTCTGGAAGAGCCACTTTGTTTTGATACAAGAAGGGCTCCTTCAATGGACGAAATTAAAAAAAGAGCACTGTCTTTAAAGTTGATTTGATTGATTTCACCGACTTCATAGGCTTTTTCCAAAGTTTGTTCAAACAAAGCACTCCAGTTTGAAAATATTTCATTTAAAATATCCGAAAAGTCTTTATCTTCGCAAGAACACTCTTGCAGTAAATTCCCCAAAGGACAACCTTTTGTAAAATCACGGTTGGCACTTTGTTTAATAATTTTTATCAATAAATTTAGTATATCTTTTTCACAATTTTCCAACTCTATCCAGTTTTGCTCAACTCTAAATCTGATTTTTTCTTCAATCATCACAAGAACCATTTCTTTTTTTGAAGAAAAATAGTGATACATGGAGCCTTTTTTAGCATTGGCTGTTTTTAAAATTGAGGCAAGTGAAGCACCTGCATACCCCTTTGAATATACTTCTTGAAAGGTCGCTTCTACTAATCTACTGCGAATGTCACTCATAAATATCCTAAGCTCTGTTTTCTCGTATTATATCCAAGATATTTTGAGGTTCACATCTTTTTGTATAATCCTCATCCACAAAAGCAAAGATAACAATACCTTTGTTATTTAACACATAAGTTGCAGGCATAGGTATCTCATATGACTCATCATCATTTGAAGTAGGTAAGTTGATGTTAAAAGATTCATAAATAGGTTTTAACTCCTCTGCAAGTGAAAATACAAGTCCAAACTCTTTAGCTATTAAATTTTTATCATCACTTAATACTTCAAAAGTGAGTTCATTTTTTTCTTGTGTACTCAAAGATGCGTCGGGAGTTTGAGGTGAGATGGCAATTAATGAAGAGTTTAAAGTATCCAAATCACCAAGTATTGATTGCAGTTCTTTTAGCTCCAAATTACAATAAGGGCACCATCCCCCTCTGTAAAAATTCAATACAACAAAATCCTTTTGCTCTAAGATTTCATTTAGTGATACTTCTTTACTCAATGCATTGGGCAATACAAAAGAGTTTACCTTATCTCCTACTTTTAAGGCATTTTTGCTGATATTTCTCTCTTTTAATGTTTGCGTGGCTTGTAACATCACTTCTCTTGTTTGAAGAGGAACTTTACCTTTAAAGGCTTCTTGATAACTTTTAATTTTTTCGAGTAATTTAGACATATTCTAATCCTTGACCAACTGGTTGGTTTTTTGTTAGTATAATCTTTTTTAATTTTTTTGTCAAGTATTTCAAAGTTAATATGAAACAGTGAAGTTTGTATAAGAAGTAAAGATAAGTTTTGAAGAAGTGATATTTGTAACCTTACTGTAGGAAGAGCCTTTTTTAAGGATATTTACAAAAGTATCGAAGTTACTTGTATCTAAGTTGGCAACTGCTTCTACATTGCCATTGGGTAAATTTTTTACATAACCCATTATGTTTTTGTTAAGAGTATTTTTATAGATTGATTTTCTATAATATACACCTTGCACAACACCTTGTATGATAAATTTGTATGTAATCATTACTTTCCTTGAATGTCAAAAATGCTCAGTGCTTCAAAAAGAAGCTACCAGTATTGCTGGAAAATGATAGCTACTTTTGATTTATTACTATTATTTATTTAACTTTTTCTTGCAAAGCTGCAAAAGATTTTTTATAAGCCTTTGCTTGCCAATCATCCAAAGATAAAACCATGGGTAATTCGCTTAAGAAACTCATGATATCAGTAATATTGTCGTTTGCCGCATGGGCTCTTGCTAGGGCAGTACTTGCTTTTTTTTCAGCACTCATCTTGTGTCCTTTTAAATAAGTTTGTCTAACATATAGATTGTATTTAAAGAAAACTTAAAAATAGAGAATAAACTATTATTCTTTTAAAGTCATATGTGAAAGTCTGGAACTACTTTTCTACTTTTTTAAAATATATAATGTATTGGCTGTTAATTTTATAAGTTTTTGATAAAATTATTTACCTTTCAATATGGAGTTTTCCTATGCCTAAGTTTAAAAATATATTTTTTCTTCTATTACTGTCTCTTAATCTGTTTTCAAATACCCTAAACTTATCACAAAAAGACAAACAATATCTACAAGATTATCAAACAATTAATGTTCATAATGAAATGAATTGGCCACCATTTAATTTTAATGAAGATGGGATTGAGAGAGGTTACTCAATTGATTATATGAACTTAGTTGCAAAAAAACTTGAAATTAAGGTGAAGTATATTCATGGTTTTACTTGGGGTGAGTTTGTCCAAAAACTGAAAAATCATGAAATTGACGTGATGTTAAATATGGTAAGAACAAAAAGTAGGGAAAAATTTGTTAAGTTCACCCATCCATATTTAAATGTATTGTCTGTGATTTATACTCGACCTGAAGACAGAAGTGAGATTAATTCATTAATTGATTTACAAGGTAAAACTGTGGCTATTCCCAAGGGATTTTATGTGGAAGAATTATTCACAAAACACTATCCAAGTGTAAATCTACTTTTAAAAAAGAATAACTTAGAAGCATTGGAAAGTGTGGCTATTGGTGAAGCAGATGCAACCGTTGGAGAACTGGGAGTTTTAGGATATCTTACCAAACAAAACTTCATCTCCAATGTAAAAGTTGCTGCAAAGATTAAAGACAAACGTTTTTTAAGTATCTTAAATATAGGTGTAAGAGATGACCAGTCGCGATTACGAGATTTAATCCAAAAAGCAATGGATAATATCAGTGATGATGAAATAAAAGTTATTGAAGATAAATGGTTTGGATTTACTCAAAACTCAAAGGCAAAACTAAACGATAATCAAAAAATGTTCATAAGAAATAATCCGACAATTACAGTTCATAACGAGATGAATTGGCCTCCTTTTAATTTTAATGAGGAGGGGGAAGCCAAAGGTTACTCTATAGACTATATGAATCTCGCCGCATCAAAAGTTGGCTTGAAAATCAAATATAAGTCAGGGTTTTCATGGAATGAATTTATGACTCAACTTAAAAATCATGAATTGGATGTCATGTTAAATATAGTAAATACACCATCACGACAAAAGTTTATTGATTTTACAGAACCTTACTTAAATGTAATGGCAGCTATTTATACAAAAAAATCGGATGTGTCAAAAATTAATTCCATTGAAGATTTAAATGGTAAAACAGTAGCTATTCCAAAAGGCTTCTATCATCAAGAACTGTTTGAAAAGTTCTATCCCAAAGTAAATTTATTACTTACTAAAAATCATTTAGAATCATTGGAGAATATTGCTATTGGAAAAGCAGATGCCACAATTGGGGTAATGGCTGTATTGGATTATCTTGTAAATAAAAATTTCATTTCAAATGTTAAAATTGCGGCAAAAATTAAGAAGAAAAAATTCTACAGTATAATGAATATTGGTGTTAGGGATGATAAACCAATGTTAAGGGATATTATTCAAAAAGGTATGGATGAAATAAGTAATGAAGAAATTATTGAACTTGAGCAAAAATGGTTTGGATTTACTCAAAAATCAAATTTAAAGCTTAGTAAAAAGGAAAAAGAGTTTGTTCGAAAAAACCCTATCATTAAAGTACACAACGAATTAAACTGGCCTCCTTTTAATTATAATGAAGATGGAAAAGCCACAGGTTATTCAATTGACTATATGAATATGTTAGCTTCAAAAGTTGGACTTAAAGTAGATTACATCAGTGGACCAAGTTGGGGTGAGTTTCTTGAGATGTTAAAAAAGAAAGAATTAGATGTAATGTTAAATATTGTTAAAACACAAGACAGAAAAACATATATTAACTTTAGCGATCCCTATTTATTTGCTTCAGCTGGTATATATACAAATCCAACAAAAAAATTAAAAATTAAAAATATAAATGATTTAAATGGAAAAATAGTTGCTATTCCAAAAGGATTTTTTTATCAAGAAATTTTTGAAAAGTACTATCCAAATATCTTATTACTTCTAACAAGAAATCATATCGAATCACTGGAAAATGTGGCTGCTGGAAATGCAGATGCCACCTTGGGAGAAATTGGAGTAGTAAATTTTTTAATCAAACAATATTTTATTCCCAATGTTAAAATAGCTGCACCCATAAAAGACAAGAGGTTTTTAAGTGTAATGCATTTAGGTGTAAGAGATGATAAACCAATATTAAGACAAATCTTGCAAAAAGGAATAGAGTCTATTAGTGAAGCAGATGAAATTGAATTAAAGCAAAAGTGGCTAGAAGAAGATGCTATTGATAATGCTGTATTTAGATTTACCAAAGATGAAAAAAGATACTTAAAGAAAAAACAAAATATAAAAATATGTGTTGCTCCTAATAGAAAACCCTTTGAATATTTAGATAGTAGTGGGAATTATGAAGGAGTTGCTGCACAAGTTCTTGAAATTATGAGAAAAAAATTGGGCTATGAATTTATTGTTGTACCAACCAAATCATGGCACGAGTCCTTGAGATTTATTGAACAAGGTAAGTGTGAATTATTACCCTTTACCATGAAAACAGCAAATAAAGAAGGAAAATTAAGTTTTACCTCTTCATATTTATCTTCATCAATGGTAATTGCAACAAAAGAAAATGCGAGTTATATTGAAAATATAAATGAATTGAATAATAAAACAATTGCAGTTGTGAGAGGTTATTCAAGTGCAGATATCATAAAAAAAGAAGATGTAGGTATTGTTGAAGTAAACAGTATAAAAGAAGGATTGAAACTTGTAAAAAAAGAGGAAGTCTTTGGATTCATAGACAGTGTTCATACAATAGGTATGGCCATAAAAGAAAATGGATATTATGATTTAAAAATAGATGGAAATTTAAATCAAAAACTAAAATGGAGTATGGCTGTTAAAAAAGATAATGACATATTGCTAAATATCATTAATAAAACTTTATTTAGTATTGATAAAAACCTTATTAAAGATTTATATACAAAAAATACTGCCCTAAAATATGTTGAGGTAATTGATTACTGGCTTATAGGTAAAGTTATGATTCTAGCAATTGTAATGATGATAATTCTGGTTTACAGAAACAGTGTTTTGAAAAAATACACTAAAAAAATCGTTACCATAAATGAAGAACTGGAAGTTGTCTCAACTACAGATGATTTAACCAAAATAAATAACAGAAGAAAAATTGAACTTATTCTGGAATCCAAAATAAAAAATGTATTAAGTACAAATAGCAATTTATCCATTGTATTGGTTGACATTGATAATTTTAAACAAGTTAATGACAAATTTGGACATGAAGTAGGGGATACAACCCTTGTTAAGTTTGCTCAGTTATTAAAAGAACATCTTAGACCAAGTGACTATATCGGTAGATGGGGTGGAGAAGAGTTCTTGATTATTTGTGAGAACAGTGATGCAAACACAGCTTACACATTATCCAATCGATTAAGAGAATTGATAATGAATAATAAGTTTGAGATTATAAACTCTTGTACGGCAAGTTTTGGAATAGCGCAATTTAAAAGAAATGAAAGTAAAACCAAATTTGTTTCAAATGCAGATAAAGCATTATACCAAGCAAAGGATGAGGGGCGAAATAAAGTCATCTTATTTCGTGATTAGTGTGTATATAATAAGTGTAATTTGATAAATAATTACTTCATGAATATAAACAGATGAAATTAACACAAAATTAACAAAATTTGATTACAATTGCAGCAATAAAAAAGAAGGATTCTAATGAAAATTAAATTAAGTCTTGTCGCACTGTTGTTGAGTTTAAGCTCACTTGTTGCTTCAGAAATCATGGTTCAAAACGCTTATGTGAGAGCAACACCTCCAGGTACTCCAAATACTGCGGCATTTATGACAATAATGAATAAAGCATCAAGCTCAATCGAAATTGTAGGTGCAAAATCAAGTCTGGCAAAAATGGTTCAAGTTCATCAACACACTATGAACAATGGTATGATGAAAATGTCACATGTTAAAAGATTAAAGTTAGATGCTATGTCACATCTTGACTTTAAGCCAGGTGGTTATCATGTTATGTTTATGGGAATGAAAAAGAGACTAAATGATGGTGAGATGGCTGAATTTACCTTAGTTTTTTCAGATGGCAGTGAATTAAAAATAGAGGCACCTGTTAAAAAAGCAATGGCTGGAATGAAACATGATAAATCTTCTATGCATAAAAAAATGTCTGGCATGAATCACTCTGAAATGAAAAAAGAACACTAGGTTTCAACAATGAAAAACAGTGTAGTAATGGTGCTTTTAGTTATTTCAATGGTGATAGGTTATTTTAGCATTGATTTTGACTCATTACTGAGTTATGAACAAAAAGATGTCAACTTTACTACACAAAACAGTGATTGTGATTTACACGAGGGACCTTGTACTGTTGAGCTTCATGACAATGTAAGTTTTGAGCTTGAAGTTAGCGAAAAACAAATTCCTTTAATGAAACCAGTAAAATTTACAATCACTAGCAACAATTACCATAAAGAGACTCTTCCTCTAAATATTTATGCACTAAATATGAATATGGGGATACAAAATTTTACCTTTAAAAAAGTTAAAGAAAATGTATATGAGTCTAATGTTATACTTCCAACTTGTATCAGAGGCAACATGAAATGGAATGCAGAAATTATTTTAGATACTGCTTCAGAAAAAGTTGGTGCAAAATTTCAATTTAAAACGGATCATTAATGAAAAAAGTTATATTTATAATCACAGCTCTGATAATTTCAATTATCAGTATTTTTGTAGCTAAACCTTACGTAGATGCATATCAAGAGAGACAACAGTATGAATTTACTCTAAATACAATAGATGGTGATATTAAGTTATCTGACTTTAGAGGTAAGGCAGTTGCTATTTATTTTGGGTATATGTATTGTCCAGATGCTTGTCCTACTTCTTTAAGTTTACTCAATGAATCTTTGAAAAACTTCTCAAAAGAACAATTAGCAGAGTTTCAAGGAATTTTTGTAAGTGTTGATCCTGAACGTGACAGTTTAAAAGACCTCAAAGAGTATGGGAAGTATTTTAATTCAAATATAATAGGTACTACAGGAAGTGAAAAAAACCTTAAACAAATTACTAAGAACTACGGGTCTTATTATGTATTAGAAAAAGCATCTCCTGAAGATAAACTTTACAATGTAGCTCATACTTCATATTTTTATATTTTTGACAAAGATGGAAATTTGAGTGAAAGAGTAAGACACTTTACAAAACCCAGTGAAATAACAAAAGCCCTAAAAAAAGTCTTGTAGGCCATAAAGCATAATAAACATTTTACGCTACTTTTGATATAGTTTACAAAGTAAAGGACTATTATTAAGTATTTAATTTATTTATTATGTTTTTACACTACAATCATATATGCAAAATCATATCAAATTCCAGCACAATCATACAATTTGTTTGATATAACTATTAATGCAGATTTTACACTAACTAAAAAAAGTGGTTATGAATCAAAAATTAAAACATTTTCTTACAAATATGGTGTCTTTTATAACAATAAATATACTGCAAAAAAAAATGTTTACTGCTTCTATAGCTCAAAAATGAAAAGACTTGCAAAAACTTTGGAAAAGCCAGCTCATAAACTTTGTGTTTTTCCAAATGGTAAAACAAAGATTTATTATATGAGTAATGAAAAAAGATATGAAATAATAAAAAGATACAAAGTAGATCTAATTAATATGGATTTCTTAATTGAAAACACGAAATTTGATGATTCGTGTAGAAACTCAAGTATCAACGCATTAGAGTTTAGTCAAAAAATATTAAAATGTATGGAGAAATTGCGTAAATGATTGATGAGATATTATTGGGGTTATTGACTTTTTTAACTTCTACTGTGGCAGGTGTTGTTGGAGTAGGAGGGGGAATGTTGTTAATTGCAATACTTCCATTATTTTTGCCTTTAAATGCAATTATTCCTGTTCATGGAGTAACACAAATGTCCAGTAATATAAGCAGGGCATTTTTTGGTATTAAAGATGTGCAGTTCAAAGTTGTTCCTAAATTTGTGTTGGGTTCAATTTTAGGAGTCACTTTGTTTGCTTTTTTACTCTCTTATATCTCCTTGGAATATGTGCCTTTGTTTATAGGTGTGTATATATTACTTAACCTATGGAGCAAAAGTTTTGGCCAATACATTAAAAAATATGAGAGTTATTTCATGGCGGGTTTCTTTCAAACTGGGTTAAGTGTTATTGTAGGAGCTACGGGACCTTTAACAATGACTTTATTATTAAAAGACTTCGATGATAAGGATAAAGTGGTGGCAACGGGCGCTATGTTAATGTCTATCACCCATACAGCCAAGTTATTTGTATTTGCCATATTTGGTTTCATGTTTTTTGAATATATTTATATGATGATATTTATGGTGGCAGGTGCTGTTGCTGGCTCTTATTTTGGAACAAAAATAAGACATAAGATTGATGGTAAAAAGTTTATTAATATTTTAAAAGTATTGTTAAGCCTACTAGCTATTAGGGCAATTTACACAACTATTTTTTAAGTTTTCTTTTTTTATAAAGTTTCAACATACCGTATAATGTAATGATAATCCAAAAAACTTCAATGAGAAATGAACCCAGATTAAAATGTACCAATAAAGAAATAAGAAGTAAGATAGCTCCTATTAAATTAAGAAGTTGATAATAAAGGGAATCTATTCCATGATTTCCCATTTGTAGTATAAAATAAGCCCATACGATAAAAACCATTCCCGCGAAACCAATCCATTGAAAAATATCCATATCTATTCCTAATGGTTGTTGATTAAAATTTGTTTTTTTCCAGCATTTTTTGCATTGTCTAAGGAGCGTTTTGCATTTTTTACCATGGCTTCTAAACCTTCATCTTGCCCATGAAATATTCCTATACTTATATGAAATGAAATTGATGCTTCACCTAGAGTTAATACATGACCCACCAAAGATTTTTTTATTTTGTTAAATAAGATATCGGTATTTTCAATGGAAATATCTTCCAATAATATAGCAAATTCATCCCCTTTAAAACGAGAAACCAAGTCAGATGAACGTAAGTTTTGATTGATGATTTTACTGATATCTTGAATAACACTGTCTCCCACATCATAACCATATTTATCATTGATATTTTGAAAATCATCCACATTAAGAATAGCAACGGCCATGTGACCTTTTCTTCTTTTGACTTTATTTGCAATACTCTCCCCACTGTCAAAGAAAAACTTTCTATTATAAGAGCAGGTCAAATAATCTTTTGTAGCTAAATCTCTGGTTCGTTCGAACAAGTCAAGTAAATCAAGGTTGGAATTAACTCTTGTAATAAACTCAGTTTGAGTAAAGGGTTTGGAAATAAAATCATTTGCACCAATTTTAATAAATTTGGTTGCGGTATCTAAATCATCGTTTGTGCTCATAACAATAACACTTAGTTGATCTTTTTTATACATACCTCGGATATTTAAGGTAAGTTCTAGTCCATCCATTTCTGGCATATTATAGTCTGTAAGAACCATAGATAATTTTGTATTATCTTTTTGGTTTTTGATGAACTCAAGTGCTTCTCTTCCATTTTTTGCCGTTTGTACATTTATTTTCATTTTAGTAAGGATCTTAGTTACAACAGAAATTTGAAAGCGTGAGTCATCTACCACGAGTATATTCACATCATAGTTACCCAAAGTCCTATTAACAATATTAACGGTGTATTCCATGCTATTTAAGTCTGTTTTTAAGACATAATCTAGAATGTCTTTTTGTAAAATAATATTTTGCAAATTTTCATCAATAGTATCGGTTAAAATAACAGAAGGAATATCTTTGGAAATAGTATAATCAACAATTTGTCCATCTTTAGCATCGGGCAGGTTTAAATTTAGAATGGCAATGTGTATTAGCGCTTCAGATTCTATGTGTTTTAGAGCTTCTTTATAACTGCTTGCTTTTAAAACGTCAACGGCTAAAACTTTGTTTAATTTACTTTCCAATAAATCCAAAATAAGATGGTCTTCATCTACTATGAGTACTTTTTTCATTGACTTCCTACTAAAATATATTTTTACTGTTTAAAAATTCACTGTATTTATGATCTTCTTGGATGATATGGTTGTCAATCCATGCAGACAAAAATTCTAAAATGCTGTCTTTATTATAGTCTTTTTCAGATAAAACTTTTTGGTAAATTTCATTTAACTGTTTAATGATATCATCATGGGTCTTAGCATGTTCAATAACATCATATCCATATTTACGTAGAATATCTTCCTCAAACTTGAAATGATATTTTGCATAATCCAGTAAAGTTTTAGTATTTTGTTTTATTGCGTAGTGATTATCCATTGTAATTGCATTGTTAATGTTATTGAGTAAAAAGAGAATTTTTCTGTGCTGATTATCTATGACTTGTACATTTACACTGTACTCTTCTTTCCATAAAAATTCAGATTTTCGCCCAGATTTACTGTTCAAGATAATATTTCTATTTTTCTTATTGTACTCAAATAATTTCCATCTTATAATTGGGATTTCTCTTAAAATATTAGGTTCCAGAATCATAACTTCACAAGATGTTTCTGAAATCAATGCAAAAGCACTGGGGTCGTCAAAGATGGCAACGGAACTGTTGAAAAAATCTTTTGCTTCTAAAGTATCAATGTATTCATCACAGATATATCGCTTGATTTTTCCACTTTGTAAAATATAGAGTTTATTACATTCTATGTTAAAGACATGATCTTTTTTAAAATATTTGTATTCTACGTTTTCAACAATCTTATTCATAGTAACTTGAGATATCTCATCTCTAAAAAGCCATGTCTCGTATAAAAACTCTTTTGGATCAATTTGAGTTTCTATTAAATCATAGATGTCATTTTCGCATACGATTCTATTATAGAGTTTTGCTGGAATCTTTAGAACCGTTATATAACTTAAACTTCTAATTGTTTCAGCTGAAGTTAATTGCAATAATCCACTAAT
>Ga0209707_1001556_pt1 | contig 12724 bp, 11 predicted proteins | sample EN4Hudsemesocosm_FD_184630 | JGI IMG/M metagenome (GOLD analysis project Ga0209707, IMG submission 184630) | Methane-oxidizing microbial communities from mesocosms in the Hudson Canyon - EN4B Hudson Canyon (SPAdes) (version 2) | ecosystem: Environmental > Aquatic > Marine > Cold seeps | place... | reverse complement strand
CTTTGTTTGGGTTTTGATTGTTGTGTGGTTGCATGAGATTCTGCCTTGATGATTAGATTATTAAAAGCGAACAAGAGCGGATGCCCTTGTTCGCTGTGTTTCTTTTTGTTTTTCGTTTTAGTGCTGTGCTGTTTTGTTTAATGCCGTGTCATGGCATAGGTGGATATATCAACTTCACGCCAAAGTAGTGGGCGTTTCTTGATGGGTTCAGGAAAGGTATTTTCTTTTCTGAGTTTTCCTAGGTGGTGAGGGTTAGTGTGTAAATGTTGCTGTACTTGTTGTAAATTAATCAGTGGGCTATTTTCTCCTTTGGCTTGGATGAGTATATGATCGCGGTATGCAATGGCTTGAGCCAGTCGTTTTGCCAGAAAGTGTTGATCGTCTTTATCGGGAATGACTTTGATAAAGTGCAGTTGTTGGTTCTGGTGCTGATAGCGTGGATCGTAACTGACAAAGTACCAGTGCTGCCGACCTGTAATCGATAGCAAGCCTTGTATTTGCCAATAATAATTAGCACAGTTCGCTTTTAAGTCCTCCTGATTTTTGATGCTTAGGTATTTAAAGTGCGTGGTCGATTTAGGGCATTTAATTTCAATGCCTGCATTGTCTGCAATTAAGCCATCGGGTGTGCCGCCAACACTCGCTGTTTCATGGTCGCTGTTGTCAGCTTGCAGCATGAGCTTTTGCTTACTGCCTGTTTGGTAGGCTATTAAGCCAGTGCGTTGTTCAAAAGCTGTAATGGCGTCTAGTTCATGATCTAAACCCCACTGCATATCTTTAGATGTGTAATGGTCGTCTAAGTATTCAGTCAGCAGTTCAACGGCTTTCTCGGTGGCATAGGTTATCGCACCAACGGGCAGCTCTTTTTTGGTGGGAGCAGTGGTTAAGCGATGGAACTCAGAGGCCGTAAATTTGCCTAATCGCTCTAACATCCATTCTCGGTTAATCTCCTCTAAGGTTTTTAATGGCGTTTCACGTTCAAGCGTATTCAGCTGAAGTGTGTTTTGTAAAATCGATTGCTCAAAGTCTTGCGTGGATAAATCGTTTACGTTTAAGGCTGAGGCTGAATTAGCAAAATCAGCTAAAGCGAGTGGTGGTGATAAAGGATAGTTCATAGTCTTAATTCCTAGAAAGGTAAATAACAGAGATAAGATTGCTCTTACCTCTTATTTTTGAATGTGAATTTTGATGTTTAGATTTATTTTGCTTTTGCTGATTTATCAGAACTCAGCGTTGGCATGATTAACGGGATAATTTGCCAGCGGTTACTCATGCGTGAGTTACTGCTGTTAGTGGCTTTACCTAAGAAGGTGATGGATACGGGCGTCAACGTGGTCTTAGGGATGATCTCACCGCGTTGTATCGCATCTTTGATATTGCCGACTAAGATGCGTGACGCGCTAATAAGACGCTTTAAGGTGTCGTCTTGTTTTTCTAATAACATCACACACTCCAGCTGCTTTAACTCACCGCTGTCCATATCAGGGACTTCGTGAATATCAATGCCGTGGATGTATACCAGCTTTTCTTCACCCGCTTCTTTAGGGCTCCAGTAATCAATATTCAGTGGGACAAAGTGCTTATTAGCTTTTTGTAAGCTCGGTAGCTCCTTTTGGTTGTTGATATTAGCTAAGGCTAACTGCTCAGGCGTGTATTGCGCTAAGGCTGTTTCTTGTGCGGTAGCCGGGTTAGCTTGGTTAGCTGAGTGAGTTGCACGCGCAGTTGTGGTGTTTTCTTGTTGAGTGTTCATGGTAATTTCCTTAATTAAGGGTATTCATCAGAAGTGATCAATACGGGTTTGATTGATTTGTTTATTTATTGACTGTGTTCTTTCTGTTATTTTCTGTTGAGATTTAAAGGAGGATGCTTAAGCTGCTTGCGCTATCACTCGGTCTTCTTCATCAATTTGCTTTAACGTAGCGTAGATCTGTTGCTCAATCGCTTGCGTTGCTTCCTCGCTGAATAAAGACAATAGCGAGTGTGAGCCTGCGTAAATGCCACACAGATCAATTTCCTGCTCATAGACATTGAAGCGAATTAAGAATCGATCAGGCTGCTTACTTAGCAATAGCCAAAGCTCTTGATCTTGGCTGTCAGGTAGTTTGAAATTAAGCATATTGAAATACCTCTTTTTCTGTTTTATACACCAGCGTATTGCGTATCGACTCACGATTAATTAGCCCTTTCGATTCGCAGGCATCAACACCCAGCCTTCTCGCTTCCCGTATATTGCTCGCCACCACCAATACATCGTGATAATAGTTAAGATGATTGATTTCACTGACAGAGACACAAAACAAGCTGACTTTGTGAGGGAGTGGATTAGGGAGTTTTGGAGTCGCTAGCGTTAAGTGTTGGGTTCCCATTAGATCAACCCCTTTTCAGCAAACGACGTAGTGGCAGAGCCGCCCACAATCACATGGTCCAGCACACGTATGTCGACAGTGGCTAACGCGGTCTTTAGCCTTTCAGTAATTGCTTTATCGGCCTGGCTCGGGTCAAGCGTTCCAGAAGGGTGGTTGTGAGCAAAGATAACCGCTGCTGAGTTGTGCTTAAGGCACGATTTAACGATCTCTCTAGGATAGACTGAAGCGCCGTCTATCGTGCCATAAGACAGCTCCTCGTAAGCAATAATGCCATGCTGGTTGTCCAGGTAGATGCAGCTAAATACCTCACGTTCATAATTCGCTAACTTTGCGACTAAATACGCACTGGTTAACGCTGGGGTAGTTAATACGGTTTCTCGTTTAAAGCGTTGCTCTAAGATTAATGCGACTGAACGGCATAACTGATCAAGCGACATCGGGCTGTCGGTTTGAAAGGTATTGTTAGCATAAGTGATCAACGGTAAATCTTCGGCAATATAACCACCAGACTGAAGCGGAGTGGTAAGGGGATTACTATTAGTATTCATAGGTATATCCTTGATATTTTTATCAGACATAAAAAAGCCTCTGAATCCACAATGGGAAACAGAGGCTTTGGCTAGTGACTTAATTCGAATATGAATTAACTTATATGTTAGCTATAAAGTTAGTGATCGAGCTATACGTTTTTAATATTAAGAACTAACGTTAAAGCAACATTCATTTCGATTGTCACTACGGTTATATAGGTATGAGATTTTTTTGAATCACCCTCTGTGCCAACATACCTGTCGCTTATAAAAAATAATCATTCAGCCTTATTTGTTTTGTACTTTTTATGACAAGTCAGATGTATAAATCAAGGAAATCACATACCTATATTATCCTATAAAAACCCTTTTAAAGGCCTATGCAGAATGAATGGCAGTGGTATAGGTGCTTGGTATTAGGTATGACATGGCTAAGTCGTTTCTATCGGTTTTATTAATTTTTATTAATACAGTAATCCCTATATTACGTGTAGAAATAAAATGGATAATGGGCAACGTTTCACTGCTAATGTGGGAGAGTTAGGGATAGTTAAGTTATTGATACAAGGGGGTAAAGTGTATATATATCTTATATGGTGTTTACCCCTCGATCACAACATCACAACATCACACATTAGCAGTGAAACGTTGCCCATAAGCCAAATTTCTACCATAACGTAACTAATTATGGGAAGAATAATGATAAATAATAACATCGTAGATTTCACTTACTTGAGATCAAATACATTGTTAACGAAGTCTTTTAAGTTAGAAGATAATGAAATAAAAACTGAGGTTGCTGCCCATTACTCAAAGGGAACTGCATATCATCAACGGCTTGAGTTTGCTAAGTTACCTGAACGGTTAGCTGAAATGGGCTCTACTGAGGCTATTACATCAGGTGTGATACCAAAATCATTGCAATCTCAAGTGGATGGAGTGGCCTGTGTCAGAGTGAAAGCCGTGAAAGAGTCAATGATTGCACGCTCAAAAGTTTATATTAACCATGAAAATAATTCAGGTAATGGACTGGTTATCTTAGATATTGACGAGCCACCCGGTGGGCGGATAATTATTCCACCGAGGCAATTATATGCCATTTTATGCGTCCTTATTCCTGGCTTCGATCAGGTTGCTTGCTTTAGCCGAGGCTCTAGCTCATCGAGAATAAAAGCATTGGGTAAAAGCGGTTATCGATTTTATATTTTAACCAATACGCCTTCTGGTATTGCGCAGTTTATGGACACCCTTCATCAGAAATTATGGGTTATTGACTTAGCAGAAAATGAGCTGGGTTATATAGCGCTTGCTAAAAATGGTAATTATTTAGAACGATCAGTTATCGACCTTTCCATGAAATCACCACACCAGTTAGATTTTTGTGGAAAGCCTCATGTGAGTGCTGGTATTGAGGTAAACAACCCCGACGTTACCTGGTATGGCACTGAAAGAGCGCTTGATTACAGAGAATTAGCCCCCTTAACTGAAGAAGAAAAGAGAATTTATAAGAACCGAGTGCAAGCGAGTAAGAAACGCTTGAAACGTGAGGTTGAGAGGGTTAGGCATTTATTTGAAAAGAGTAAACGTGATGAGTTTAAAACCGTTGAATTAAAGAAATTAGCGGATGCGAATTTGGATTTTAAAGTCACGGATCAGCTGTTAAGCGAACTGGATAACCAGTTTGACAATGAATGTAACTTGAGTTCATTTAACCAAAAGAGAGGGGAGCTTCATCCTGCATTCGTTCTTCATTTTAACGATGGCAGAAGCGTGACTGTTGCCGATGTCATTAAAGACCCAGAAGCCTTTGATGACTGTGCTTTAGCGGATCCTGTTGAAGGCGTTAACTACTCAAGTGGCACGCAATGCGCAATCTTCTATAGCAATGGAAACAGAGGGAAAGGCACGCTTTATATTCATTCGATGGCGCATGGTGGATGCAAATACTTTTTAACCTTGATTAGACCGGCATTTTCAGACTTACCGGTATTAGCCAATGAAGAGGCTAAGAAGCGCCTACGTGACTCTATTGAAGGCGCTTTTAATCAAGTCAATGGTGTGAGTAATCTTGCTTTATGCCCAGTCAATACAGTTATACGAGGCACGATGGGAATCGGTAAAACAGATTCAATATTCTCAGTGGCGGAACAAAAAAAACAAGAAGGAAAGCAGTATTTGATTCACCTTTATGTACAAAACCATAAAGTTGCTGAAGATATTTTGAGTAATATGGAGAAGCGTTACAGCAGCTTATCCATAGGGATTCAGAAAGGACGGGGTATGGATAACTGCGCTCAATTTGATGTGATTGACAAGAGTGACTGCTCTTCTATTATGAAATCATTCTGTGATGATGGTGAAGGTCAGCGGTGTAAGTTCTTTGAAGAATGCCCCTATATGCAGCAGTTTAGTCGAAAAGTAGATGTACTTATCTTGCCGCATAGTTTCCTCAGATTTAATTTGATGGATAAAGAACAAAGGCCTGATTTAGTCGTTATTGACGAACGTTACTTTTCAACCGTTACATCACACGAAAGTTTTCAGTCCGATGACTTAGCGGGGATTTTATCGCCTGCAGAGGTGAGTGACTTTAAGGCGCTTCTGCAGTCACTCAGTCATTCTCAAAATCAAGTTATCCCCGCATTAATTCAACATTTTGGTGGCTCAGATACAGTTAATAAGCTGCAGAAATACTTGAGAAATTGTACTGATATTGAAACTAAAAATGAAATTAATCCGCTGGATAGAACGGAGAAGAAATTAGAGAAAGTATGTAATCTTAAGATGATTAATAAACGAAGTCAGCAATTAATCTATACCTTATTGATCCTTATTAAACCTAGTATTTTCGGTAGTAGAGAGCGAAATATTTCAGTTATCAAGAATGAGCTCACCCTACATTATCCTGTTTGTTTGATAGAAGGCGTTTTTACTAATCGTTATACAGACTTTATTAATTCGATAAATGAGGCAGTTCCTATTATTTGCATTGATGGTGATGCCGATGAAGAAGTTGCTAAAGCGTTGCTAGGCGATGACATTAATTTTATTCGTGTCGATGCGCAACGCAACCTACACGTCACACAATGTAATACCAGGACCCTAGGGAAGAAAAGTGTAAGCGGTCTGGATAACTCAACCCAAAAATGGTCGGTTGATATTATTAACCGAACAGCGAATACCAATGCAGCCGTTTACGGCGTCAGGACGCTTTTAGTGACCTATTTAGAGCTACATAAGAATAAAGCGTTTATGAAGCTCCTTTCAGCGCATATTGATGTAGAGCATTTTGGCGCAATACGTGGACTGGATTGCTATAAACAACACCATGCTATTATTTTTGGTAGAAATCAACCGCCTTCAGATTCAATCGTTATCATGGCGATTAGTTTATTTGGTAAACGCTTACGAGGTGACACCAACCTTAGCTATGTCGATGTATCTAAAATTGACAACTTTGAGAGTCAGCCAGCCTGTTATCGCGGAGTAGGTAAGGGGAGAGGGAGGTACTTTGACAATGAAAATTTAAACCGAGTTATGGCACAATTTAGGGAATCTGAGACAGTACAAGCGATTGCTAGAGTGCGTGATGTTTGGTCCGATACTCAGAAACGTATTTTAGTTTTAGATGCGTTGCCAATCGACGTTAATGTAGATCGTACCCTGTCGTGGGCGGAGTTAGCACCCAAAGAGGCTGCGCAAAGCATTATAGGAGTGTTTGAGGAGAACGATGGGATTTTAATTAAGTCACCTCGGTGCTTATCCGAGTCAAACCCTGAGCTTACTAAGGATCAGTGGAAAGAGGCACTAAAACTAAAAACTAAAATCCTACAGTTACCTATGGGTGAATATGAAGCTGGAATAATAGCTAAAGCTGAGGCAGGAGGAAAAAAGATCAAGGGGGCGCAGGTATTTGAACAGCTAGGTCATACACGCCTAAAAATAGGTAACACGACGACGTCAGTTATTTATGACGTTGCGAGGCATACCGATAATGAGGTACTTAAATGGGCGGAAGACAAGTATGGCGATAAATTTAACGCGATCTGTAAAGCATAATTAACCGTAACACCGCTAATCACCGATAGGAGGCCTAGGTCCCCTATCGGTGATTAAAACAACTTGCTTAGTTCGGGAGAGTTGATTTCAGATTGATTAATTTTTATTAATGCACGATTCCTATCTTAGGTGTGGAAAGGCAAATGAATAATGAGCATACAACGTTAACTACTAATGTCCGTGCGTTGCTCATGGCAGTTTGATTTCTACTATTACCCAACTAAACTTTAGGAAACATAGCTATGAAAAATGATAATACCGTTGAATTTACTTACTTGAGATCAATATCACTGTTAACGATGCGTTTTTCGTTGAAGGGAAAAGACATAATCACTAGAGCGCCTATGTATTTCAGGGAGGGGATAGCGCATCACCATCGGATTGATTTTGAATCCCTACCTGAACTAATGGATGGCATGGCGGAGTATGAAGCGATTATGGCAGGCGTGATGTCAGGTAAGCTGTTCGGTGCGCCTTGCTTGAATAATGCAGAATACGTTAGGTAAGGCATGGTTTTACGCTCAACGGGGTATATTAATCATGAGCAAAATCTAGGTAATGGGTTAATAATATTAAATATTTTCGAACCATCAGAGGGCAGGAGAGTCATGCCTCCAGAAGAATTCTATGCTCTTCTATGTAAAATTATCCCAGGATTTGAGGCAGTTTCTTGCTTTAGTAGGAAGTCTAGTTCTTCGAGAGTTAAAGCGTTAAATAAAAATGCTTATCGATTTTATATCTTAACGAGCACACCTTCTGGTATTTCAGATTTTATAATAACCCTGTCTAAAAAATTATGGGTTGTTGGGCCAGAGGAAAAGGAATTAGGTTATATAGATATTGCTAAAGATGGTACTTATTTAGAGCGCTCAGTTATCGATTCTGCAATGGAAATACCCTATCAATTTGATTTCTGTGGAGATCCGTATGTCGTTGGTGATATTGAAGTAACTAAGTCAGGCGTTATTTGGTACGGAAGGGAGAGAGCGCTTGATTGTAATGAATTACCGAAAATGACTGAAAAGGAGAACCTACTGTATAAAAATCGAAAAGAAGCCTGTGTAAATCGTATAGCTAGTGAATCTGGGCGAATCAGTGATTTATTTCTGATAAAGAAGTGTGAAGAATTTAAATTCGTAGAATTAACTAAGTTAGTGAATAGCAAGCCGGGCTTTAAAATAACGGATGAGATAGTAAGTGAGCTGGAGGAAGAATTCAAAATGGAAGATCACTATAGTTGGCTGAGTGATGATATGACAGAACTTCATCCTGCATTCGTTCTTCATTTTAACGATGGCAGAAGCGTGACTGTTGCCGATGTCGTTAAAAATCCAGAGGCATTTCATGGCTGTACTTTAGCCGACCCTATTGAAGGGGATAGCAATTCACGCGGTACAGAATGTGCAATCTTCCATAACGGAAATGAAGGTCTTGGTATTCGTTCAATGAGGATTGGTGGCTATCATTATAGTTTAGCAATGATGAAGTATGTTGATGTTCTTAAATGCGATTTGGAATGGGAAAAACAAACCCCTCACAAGGCATTAGAAACTTAAAATGACGCTGGCTAGAAAAGTCATTTGAGTCGATGGGGTGATGATGGCTTTCTTAAATGAGTAAAAGAAAGCTTTAACCAAGCTAAGTACTGATAGGTAAGCTAGACTGGCTATCAGTACTTATAACAACTTGGAATAACGGTGACATAGAAAAGTAATTTTAGCGATCTCAACCCATTAATATTTCTAATAGCGTAGGGGTGGTGACTCAGTAGTTATTGCTGTATCACTTTTCCCTATAAAGAAGAAGCCTATTACTTAGTGAAACTCTCAACTATTTAGTATAAATTAAATTTCATGCAATAGAAAATAGATATAGGATTATTGGTTATTTTTAATGAAATTTAGGGTGCAAATTTAAACACCTATGCATTAAAATTCTGTTAGCGATGTATTATAAATTGTCTTATCGTTTTTTATCTAACTATCCTATTTCATTGTAGTTGTATTATTTTGGTCTATTCTATTATCTTATGCGTGATAACACTATCATTGTAAGACTTATGAAATATCTTCAATATTGTTAGTAGACAATACATAGATATTTGGTGAATGCGATAATGATTTGAATAGCCATTTTAGGTGTTAGGATTATTCATAATTAAGAGTTAAATTATGCCATGCACGCTTTATAGAAATTGAGTCAATACAAGAAATTTATCGGTATTATGAGGTCAGCAACCAACATCCTAAGCAGGTATCAATTTTAAGATTATCCGTCATTAGATTTAGAAATAAATAAAAGCCTTTTTTTAAAATTGGATAAGAACAAAATTTATATTATGGCTATGAGAAGATATGATACATTGCGCATTAAACTAAATGTGTATTCTATTTGTTATCATCAGACTTACCAATACAGGAGAAGCTATGATAGTTATAGTGGCATCATAATGATCGGCTGCTTATATTTGGCTTATAGAACTTAGGTCAATATTAAGAGACTTACATATGGTATTAAAATTAGGATGTTTGAGGTACGAAAATATCCTAATTTTAATACCATATGTCATAAATGTCAATATTTATCTTATGGGCTAGTATTTTTTTGAGCAATTCTTTACATGTATCAGCACGAATTATTGCCCGTTATTTTAAATTATTGGAGGGTTACACTGATAAATTTATCACCGCCCAGGAAGCTCTAATGAGGCCATTCATCGCTAATAATTTCATGAGAAATTAAAAACGTTTTATAGCCTCATACGCTTATAGAGAAGTTGATATTTTTAATTCCTCTAGTGATTTTCCTTCCTCTAGTAAACCTAGGACCCACTTAGGCTTTCTCCCTTTACCTGTCCATTCCTCGTTTTTATTTGAAGGATTTCTATACTTAGGGATAGATTTAGATTTAGCTTTAGCTTTAGCTTTAGTGGCGAATATATCATTCATTGAAAGTCCTGAGTCAATCGCTAACTGGTCTACAATATCTATAAAATCTTTCGTTTCAATTTCCTCCCTTTTTTCAATAGCGACTAATAATTTTTTTTTAAAATCGACTAAATCTTTTAATGTTAAACCTTGTAGTGTTTCAATGTTTATATCACTTAATACGCTCATTTTTTACTCTCATTTTTATTGGCATAAGGTATGAAATATTGATAGTCTTTATCTACATAAATCTTATCAATAACGGGTATTTTTATATCTAATACTGATTAGTATCATACCAAACTTTATAACATACATTAGTAAAATAATACCTGTAATTTTTATCTAAATATGTATATAATCAATGAATCTTTAATTAACAATTTTATGATAAAGATGACTAATAAAAATAAATTAATAACGCTAGAAGACATCAATAAAATTGAATACTACAGTCACAAAAATGATGATCCTATTGCTGTAGTTATGAGTGATAAAAGTGGTCAAATTATAGGATATTCTTTAAATGATTCCTCCGATTCCACTGTGAAAATAGGCTTATTTTCTATCATCGCGAGTTGCTATGATGAGGAAGGAGGTAATTACGGAATTATCATTCAGATTACAACAAATCATGATGGTCGAATACATCGTATATTTTTTTCGAGATTAGAATTACTAACCGACCTTAAAGTTTTTCATCCGTTTATTGCTAGGGGTTTTGCTGTTCCAGCAAAAAATGAACCGGGCAAAAAATGTGACAAATGTGACAAACAAGGGAAGGTTATAAATGGTACAAAAATATTTAGTGATTTCCTTGCAAGGCAGCAACCAACAAATCATATTCCTTATGTCACAAATTTAGGCTATAAAACTGCCTTTCATGGGTATGTATTTCCTGAAGGTATATACCTGGCATCAATAGATAATAGTAATCTTCAGTATAAAGAAATTCATTACCCTGATGGATCAAACAATACCCCATTAAAGTTATTAGGAACTTATCAAAGCTGGCAATCTAATGTTGCAAACAAAGCAGTTCAAGGAAAAATACCATCCTTTGTTTTAATGTATTCGATGGCATCAATGCTCTTAAATTTTTCGGATTTAGGCACTATTTTTATCCATTTGTGGGGTAAAAGTAGCAGCGGTAAAAGTTTGATGCTTCAATTAGCAGGCAGTATATATGGCTCAGGTGTTGATCCACGAGTGGGTAACGGATCAATGATTCAGAAATGGAATACCACAGCGCTAGCAATACAAGGGACAGCCACTAAGTTTGATGGAAGTATCTTACTATTAGATGAAATTGGTGAATGTGATGACAAGGAATTTCAAAGCATTATTTATCAGGTTAATAGTGGAGTAGGCAAGGCTCGTGCAAGTAGTACAGGGGAAGTTAAAGAAACGAGCAGTTGGACGATGCTAGGCATTTCAAGTGGTGAGTTATCTGGTTTTAGTAAATTAGCACAAGGAGGCATTGCTCAAAAAGAAGGCGAAGCCGTCAGGTTTTTAGATATACATATTAAAGACCAAATATTTCCAGGGGAGGCGGATCCAGCCGCTTTCGTTGAATCACTTAAAGAAGCCTGCGGTAAAGATGGTGGACACGTATCAAGAGTTTTTATTAGTCAGCTATTAGCGAAAGCAGAGTCAGAAGAAGCCTTATCAAAAATAGTGATGCAAGATATTGAAAAATCCTTAGCGATTTTATCCGAAGGAAAAAACTTTGATAGCTTAGAGAGACGAGTCATGCGGCACTTTGCATTAGTTGCCGTGGCCGGAAAATATGCCGTTGAATTTGGTATTTTAAACATTGAGACAGACGCTGTTTATGATGCAGTAAAGCATGTGAGAGATATTTGGCTAGAGCACATGCGTACCAAGTTTGAAGTCTCTTATGAAGGGATGGTAAGGAGCTACATCCTAGAAAATCAAGCTAACTTCATCGATGTGGATAGTGAGACCTCTAAGAATAATTGTGCGGGATATACCGCTAAACTACGTCAAGAATCAAAGCATGTTTATTTAATCGAAGAAAATAAGTTTAAAGGAATTTTTAAAGAATTAAATTTAAGCGATGTCTGCTATGAATTAGCAAAAGACAATGTACTGTTAGTGATGAATGATAAATTTAAATTTAACTTTGAGATAAAATCCATTCATGGCGGGGAAAAGCGTCCCTTATATTGCATTTCAGCATCTATTTTAGGCGATGATAGTTTTGACAGTATCCCTTTAATTCGCCCCTATATTCCTCAAGTGATCCAGCAGCGGCCTATTGTTTTTATAAGTAATGAAGACCCATTGGATACAATAAAGATCACGCCTGCTAAACCACCTAGAGAAATAACCAACGAAGAAATAGCTGCTGACTCTGACCCAGATAGAGGAAAAACTGAAGAAGAGTTTGTTGAAATGGATGAAGAAAGTCACCGTAATGATGAATTAGAAGCCGACCTAGATGCCACTATAAGCGACGAAGAAATGCTGTGTGCAGTAAAGAAAAAGAATAAGGAGCTGTTTGAGTAAAGGTTAGTTTTCTCATGATAATTCTCATCAAGCCGTTATTATCAGCATTTTTCATAATCTCGATAGCGTGATTATGGGGGCTGAAGTCCAACGGTACGAAAATTCCCGCTAGCCTCTATGTTAAGTTTATTTAGTGTAAAGAGTAAGGAAAACGAACCTTAATAAAGTGCAATTGACACGTGCTTCCTTTTCTATGTAGTACAAGGCCATTGTATTACATAGAAAACCCCTTGAAATAAGGATTCTTCCTTGCCTTCCCTTATGTATGTAATGTACCATTATCTTATACCTAGATACATTACATACAAAA
>Ga0209707_1001553_pt1 | contig 12733 bp, 9 predicted proteins | sample EN4Hudsemesocosm_FD_184630 | JGI IMG/M metagenome (GOLD analysis project Ga0209707, IMG submission 184630) | Methane-oxidizing microbial communities from mesocosms in the Hudson Canyon - EN4B Hudson Canyon (SPAdes) (version 2) | ecosystem: Environmental > Aquatic > Marine > Cold seeps | place... | reverse complement strand
ACAGAGTCTAATGCATCATATGCAATTTTTTCTGCAATTGATTTTTTACCATCTTTCATGATGACATTGATGAACTTTGCTAATCCAATGTTATTAAACTTTGGATCTGGCAATACTTCGCGTTTGGCAACAACCCTTCTTCTTGGCATCTTCTTTCCTAATTCTTAATTATATTAGACGTGTTAAACGACTATTATTTTGGACGCTTCGCGCCGTATTTAGAACGACCTTGACGTCGCGCTGTTACACCAGATGTATCTAGCGCACCACGAACTGTGTGATAACGAACACCAGGTAAATCTTTAACACGACCACCACGAATCAATACGACCGAATGCTCTTGCAAATTATGACCTTCACCACCGATGTAAGATGTTACTTCGAAACCGTTGGTTAAACGTACACGAGCAACTTTACGCATCGCTGAGTTAGGTTTTTTAGGTGTAGTTGTGTATACACGAGTACATACACCACGACGTTGAGGACATGCCTGCAACGCTGGTACATTGTTCTTTTTCTTCTGCTTCAATCTAGGTTTACGAACCAATTGATTAATTGTTGCCATTGAATTACAGCCTTACATATTCTATTTGGTAATCAGCGACTTTAGCAAACCGCCATACCGGGTAAAATCAGACATCTCAAGCGAGACCATCCGACAAAGAAGAGGAATTCTACTACTTAATCAAATATTGATCAAGCTATCTTTTCAAATCAAGGAGTGAACATCATTTAGATTGTAGAACAATCTATAGAACGCCCTACTATCTAGGACGTTCTATATTTATTTCAAGAATCTAAACTCAAGTCCAAATAATTATATTTGAACTTAAATGTTTCCTTTAAGATACGTTTTCAGAAACCTCGGTATTATCATCAGCTTCTACTACAGCTGCTGCTTTTTTCGTTTTTTTCTCAACTACTGGCGCTTCACTTCCGTGACGCTTACGGTAACGTTCTTTATGGTAAGCCAAACCAGTACCTGCTGGAATCAGCCTACCTACGATTACGTTCTCTTTAAGACCACGTAAAGGATCACGTTTTCCGGTCACAGCAGCATCTGTTAAGACACGTGTTGTTTCTTGGAACGATGCCGCAGATATAAATGAATCTGTTGCAAGTGATGCCTTAGTAATACCAAGTAGCATATGAGTGTACTCAGCTTCAAGTTTACCTTCAGCACGCATTTTATCGTTTGCTTCTAAGATTGTGTCATGCTCAACTTGTTCACCACGAAGGAAAGTCGTATCACCTGGTGACGTAATTTCAACCTTACGTAACATTTGACGAACAATAACCTCAATGTGTTTATCGTTGATTTTCACACCTTGTAGTCGATAAACTTCTTGCACTTCAGCAACCATATAGTTAGCTAGTGCAAAAACACCTTTCAAGCGTAGGATGTCATGTGGATCTTCCGGTCCATCAACAACCATTTCACCTTTCTCGATATGCTCACCTTCAAATACTGAAACATGACGCCATTTTGGAATAAGTTCCTCATGAACGTCACCTTCTTTAGGTGTAATAACTAATCGTTGCTTACCTTTCGTTTCTTTACCGAAACTGATCGTACCTGAGATTTCTGCCATTAATGCAGGATCTTTTGGTTTACGAGCTTCAAATAAATCAGCAACACGAGGTAGACCACCGGTAATATCACGTGTCTTACTGCTTTCTTGAGGGATACGAGCAAGTACATCACCGATACCAACTTCAGCACCGTCTGTTACCGTTACAATCGCACCGCCTGGCAAGAAGTATTGAGCAGGGATATCTGTTCCGATAATAAATACATCATTACCATCACCATCAACCAGCTTAACCATTGGTCGCATATCTTTCGATGCACCACTACGCTGCTGAGGTTCGCGAACAATTAAACTTGTTAGACCCGTTACCTCATCCACTTGTTTATCAACTGTAGTACCTTCGATTAGGTCTTTTAACTCAACTACACCCGTTACTTCAGTTACAACTGGATGTGTATGAGGGTCCCATGTCGCTACAACTTGACCTGCTTCGACTTTATCATTATCACCTACAGCAATTTCAGAACCGTACGGGATCTTATAACGCTCACGCTCACGACCATTTTCGTCGATCAAGTGTAATTCACCTGAACGCGAAACAGCAATGAACTTACCGCTTGAGTGTTTAACAGACTTAATGTTGTGGAATCGGATTGTACCGCTAAATTTCAGAGCAACTGAATTATCAGCAGCAGTACGTGATGCAGCACCACCAATATGGAAAGTACGCATTGTTAGCTGTGTGCCTGGCTCACCAATTGATTGGGCAGCGATAACACCGACTGCTTCACCTTCATTGATGATATGTCCACGACCTAAATCGCGACCGTAACATTTAGCACATACACCATGTCGAGAATCACATGTAATTGCTGAACGAACGATAACTTCATCAATACCTGCTTTTTCTAACTCGGTAACTAATGCTTCGTCCATTAATGTTCCGGCTGGTACAACAACGCTCTCATCAGAAGCAAGTACATCAATCGCAATAACACGACCTAATACACGCTCACCTAATGGCTCAACAACATCACCACCTTCAATGATCGGTGACATGTTTACACCATTTTCAGTACCACAATCTTCTTCAACAACAACAAGATCTTGAGATACATCTACTAGACGACGTGTGAGGTAACCAGAGTTCGCAGTTTTTAATGCGGTATCAGCCAGACCTTTACGAGCACCATGCGTAGAGATAAAGTACTGAAGTACGTCCAAACCTTCACGGAAGTTCGCTGTGATTGGTGTTTCGATGATTGAACCATCTGGTTTTGCCATCAAACCACGCATACCAGCTAACTGACGAATTTGAGCTGCGCTACCACGCGCTCCAGAATCTGCCATCATGTAGATAGAGTTCATAGATTGCTGTTCAACTTCATTACCTTTGGCATCAACAACAGTATCAGCACCAAGACCATCCATCATTGCATTAGCAATTTGGTCATTGGTACGAGACCAAATATCGATAATTTTATTGTAACGCTCACCATCTGTTACCAAACCAGATGCATATTGCGTTGCAATTTCTTCAACTTCCGCTTCAGCAGCAGCAAGAATGTCTGCTTTAGATTCTGGAATTGCCATATCATCAACACCAACTGACGCACCTGATTTTGTCGCTTGACTAAACCCTAAGTACATTAATTGATCAGCAAAGATAACAGTATCTTTAAGGCCTAAAGCACGATAGCTTATATTGATCAAATCACCCAATGCTTTCTTAGTCATTGAACGATCAACAACTGAGAACGGCAGACCTTTTGGCACGATACCAAATAAGATTGCACGACCCACAGTAGTCTCAACACGAATTGTTTTATTTTGCTCAGGCTCAGGTAATGTCACGTCTGTTTCATCAAGACGAACAGTTATTTGAGCGTGAAGCGCCACTTCATTATTATCATAAGCACGCTTTAACTCGGCTAAGTTAGCAAATTTAAGGCCTTCACCTTTTGCATTTACTAATACACGAGTCATGTAGTACAAACCCAATACCACGTCTTGTGACGGGATAATCACAGGTTCACCATTTGCAGGTGACAAAATATTATTTGTCGCCATCATTAATGAACGTGCTTCTAATTGAGCTTCTAGTGATAATGGTACGTGTACAGCCATTTGGTCACCATCAAAATCGGCGTTAAATGCGCCACAAACTAAAGGATGAAGCTGAATAGCTTTACCTTCAATAAGTAATGGTTCAAATGCTTGGATACCTAATCTATGTAATGTAGGTGCACGGTTTAACATGATTGGATGTTCACGAATAACATCTTCTAGAATATCCCAAACCTCAGGGCCTTCACGCTCAACCATTTTTTTAGCAGCTTTAATTGTCGTCGCTAAACCTTTACGCTCTAATTTACCGTAGATAAATGGTTTGAAAAGTTCCAACGCCATTTTCTTAGGAAGACCACATTGGTGTAATTTTAGGTATGGTCCTACAACGATTACAGAACGACCTGAGTAATCCACACGTTTACCTAGTAAGTTTTGACGGAAACGACCTTGCTTACCTTTGATCATATCTGCCAATGATTTCAATGGCATACGGTTCGTACCCGTAATTGCACGACCGCGACGACCATTATCTAATAAGGCATCAACAGATTCTTGCAACATACGTTTTTCATTACGTACGATGATATCAGGTGCATTTAGATCTAATAAACGTTTCAGACGATTGTTACGGTTAATAACACGACGGTAAAGATCATTAAGATCAGATGTTGCAAAACGACCACCATCAAGTGGTACTAATGGACGTAAATCAGGTGGAAGGATCGGTAAAACTTCCATAACCATCCATTCTGGTTTATTACCAGAATTTAGGAAGGCTTCCATTAATTTTAAACGCTTCGTTAATTTCTTAATTTTAGTTTCAGATTTTGTTGCATCCATATCTTCACGGATTTTTTCAATTTCTTTTTCTAAATCAATATTACGTAACAATTGCTGTACAGCTTCAGCACCCATGCGAGCGTCGAACTCGTCACCATGTTCTTCAACTGCATTCAAATATGTTTCATCTGACATCAACTGACCTACTTCTAGAGTAGTCATGCCTGGGTCAACAACCATAAATGCTTCAAAATACAATACACGTTCAATATCACGTAATGTCATATCTAAGAACAACGAGATACGTGATGGTAATGATTTAAGGAACCAAATATGTGCAACTGGGCTCGCCAATTCAATATGAGCCATACGCTCACGACGAACTTTAGCAACCGTTACTTCAACACCACATTTTTCACAGATTACACCGCGATGTTTTAGACGTTTGTATTTACCACATAAACATTCGTAATCTTTAACTGGGCCAAAGATTTTACAACAGAACAATCCTTCACGTTCCGGCTTGAATGTACGGTAGTTAATTGTTTCTGGTTTTTTAACTTCACCGAATGACCATGATCTCACCATTTTTGGTGATGCTAGACCAATTCGAATACTATCAAACTCATCTGATGGGGTTTGTTGCTTTAACAGATTAAGTAAGTCTTTCATATTTCTTTCTCCGCTGCCGTGTTACCGACAATAGTTTGATTATCTTTACTAACTTTAGAATTAAAAATTAACTTAGTCTTCGACCAAATCAATATCAATACCAAGAGAACGAATCTCATGAGTTAATACTTTGAAGGATTCAGGCATGCCTGCATCCATACGATAATCACCATCTACAATGTTTTTATAGATCTTAGTACGACCTTGAACATCATCTGATTTCACAGTTAACATTTCTTGAAGCGTATATGCAGCACCGTAAGCTTGTAGTGCCCATACTTCCATTTCACCAAATCGTTGACCACCAAATTGTGCTTTACCACCTAATGGTTGTTGCGTTACTAGACTGTAAGGACCAGTAGAACGAGCATGCATTTTGTCATCAACCAAGTGATTCAGTTTCAGCATATGCATATAACCAACAGTGACAGGACGTTCGAAGTATTCACCGGTACGACCGTCAATTAGCTGTGCTTGACCACTACGAGGCAAGCCCGCTAGTTCAAGCATATCCTTAATTTCAGTTTCTTTTGCACCATCAAATACTGGTGTTGCCATTGGCACACCACCGCGTAAGTTTCCAGCCAACTCAACAATTTCTTCATCAGATAAAGAATCTAAGTCTTCTTGTTTACCACTAGTGTTGTAGACCTTGCCCAAGAATTCGCGAACTTCAGCCATTTCTCGTTTTTCATCTAACATGTCAGCGATCTTAAAGCCTAGACCTTTCGCAGCCCAACCCAAATGAATCTCAAGAACCTGACCGATATTCATACGTGAAGGTACACCCAGTGGGTTCAACACGATATCAACAGGACGACCATCAGCAGTGTAAGGCATATCTTCTACAGGTACGATGTTTGATATAACACCTTTATTACCATGACGACCGGCCATTTTATCACCAGGTTGGATTCGACGTTTAACAGCTAAGAAGACCTTAACCATTCGCTGAACACCTGCTGCTAGATCATGACCTGAAATCAATTTTTCTTTCTTGATTTCAAATGCATCATCCATATCTTGACGATATTGTTTGATTTGTACTGAAGCTTGTTCAAGCTGTGCATTTAACGTTTCAGATTCCATTTGAATATCAAACCATTTTGCATGTTCAAGTTTGTTTAGGTAACCCTTAGTTACGTTTGCACCTTTATCTAAACCAGGTGCTTTAATTGAAGCTTTACCTGTTAAAGATTTCTCTAAACGAGAGAAAACATCATCAACAATAATACGGTGTTGATCTTTTAAATCAGCACGTACTTTTTCAAGCTCAGCTTTTTCAATTGCAATAGCACGTTCATCTTTATCAACGCCTTCACGAGTGAAGACTTGAACATCGATAACAGTACCAAATGTGCTTGAAGGCACACGTAAAGAAGAATCTTTAACGTCTGCCGCTTTTTCACCAAAGATAGCTCGGAGTAATTTTTCTTCCGGTGTTAGTTGTGTTTCACCTTTAGGCGTAACTTTACCAACTAAGATATCACCTGGTTTAACTTCAGCGCCAACGTAGACGATACCTGATTCATCTAATTTAGATAAAGCACCTTCGCTTACATTTGGAATATCACTCGTGATTTCCTCTGTGCCTAATTTAGTATCACGTGCTAAACAGTTTAATTCTTGGATATGAATCGTTGTAAAACGATCTTCTTTTACAACACGTTCAGAAACGAGGATTGAATCCTCAAAGTTGTAACCGTTCCAAGGCATAAATGCGATTAGCATGTTTTGACCTAGAGCAAGCTCACCTTTATCGGTAGATGGGCCATCGGCTAAGATATCGCCTTTAGCAATCACATCACCCGGTTTAACTAATGGGCGTTGGTTAATACATGTACTTTGATTAGAGCGTGCGTATTTAATTAAAGTATAGATATCTACACCTGAATCAGCATCACCAGCTTCTGCATCATTGACACGAATAACAACACGACTTGCATCAACAGAATCAACAATACCACCACGCTTGGCAACAACCATTACACCAGAGTCACGTGCAACCGCACGTTCCATACCCGTACCAACAATCGGCTTCTCAGCACGTAATGTTGGAACAGCCTGACGTTGCATGTTTGAACCCATCAAGGCACGGTTAGCATCATCATGTTCTAAGAATGGAATTAATGACGCCGCAACTGAAACAACTTGGCGCGGTGATACATCCATATACTGAACTTGATCAGCAGGCATTAATGAAAATTCATTTTTATAACGACATGGCACCATATTATCTTGAATGACATTTTTATCATCTAAGTTAATCGTTGCTTGGGCAATTTTAAAATCACCTTCATCAATCGCTGATAAATATTCAATATCAGATGTAGCAACACCATCGATTACTTTACGGTATGGTGTTTCAATAAAGCCATACTCATTTGTACGAGCATAAACAGCTAGAGAGTTAATCAAACCGATGTTTGGTCCCTCAGGTGTTTCGATAGGACATACACGGCCATAATGTGTTGGATGTACATCACGAACTTCAAAACCAGCGCGTTCACGCGTTAAACCACCGGGGCCTAATGCTGAAACACGACGTTTATGTGTTACTTCAGATAATGGATTATTTTGATCCATGAACTGAGATAGTTGGCTTGAACCAAAGAATTCTTTAATTGCAGCTGCAACAGGTTTTGCATTAATTAACTGCTGTGGCATTAAGCCTTCAGATTCAGCGATACTCAGACGTTCACGAACAGCACGTTCAACACGAACTAAACCAACACGGAATTGATTTTCTGCCATTTCACCAACGCTACGTACACGACGGTTACCAAGGTGATCAATATCATCGACGATACCGTTACCATTTCTGATAGCGAGTAGCTCAAGCAATACATCAAGAATATCTTGGTTAGATAGTGTGCCTTCACCTTCAATCTCTTCTTTACCTAAGCGGCGGTTAAACTTCATTCGACCTACAGCCGACAAGTCATAACGTTCGCTTGTAAAGAATAAGTTCTTGAATAGATTATTAGCAGAATCTTCTGTTGGTGGCTCACCAGGACGCATCATGCGATAGATTTCAACTTTAGCTTCTAATGCACTCTTAGTTTCATCTAGACGTAAGGTGTCTGATATATATGGCCCCTTATCTAAATCATTAGAATAAATAACTTCGATAGTCGAAATATCAAAACGTTCAAATGTTTCTAAAACTTCTTCAGTGATTTCATCATTTGCAGAAAGTAATAACTCACCACTATCTGTATCAATTAAATCTTTAGCAATAACACGACCAATCAAATATTCAGCTGGAACCGTCAAGCTAGTCATTTTCGCTTTCGTCATTTGACGAACATGGCGACCTGTAATTTGATTGTCTGCTTCAACTAATACATCACCATTTGGCAATGTGATATCGCAAGGTACTGTTTGACCACGTAAACGTTGAGGGTCAAGGGCTAATTCAAATTCATCCCCCTTCTTAACAAACGTATCACGATCAAAGAAAATATCTAAAATTTCTTCGTTTGAATACTCAAGAGCATGCAGTAATACTGTTGCTGGCAATTTACGACGACGATCGATACGAACAAAAACACCGTCTTTGTGATCGAATTCAAAGTCAAGCCATGAACCACGGTAAGGAATTACACGTGCATTAAATAAAATTTTACCAGATGAATGTGACTTACCTTTATCACTATCAAAGAAGACACCTGGAGAACGGTGTAACTGAGAAACGATTACTCGCTCAGTTCCGTTAATAACAAAGTTTCCTTTCTCTGTCATCAATGGGATTTCACCCATGTATACTTCCTGATCTTTAATCTCTTTAACTACTTTAGATTTTGCAGGTGCATCTTTGTCATAAATAACAAGACGCATTTTTACTCTTAGAGGTGCCGCATAAGTCACACCACGAAGTTGACATTCTTTGACGTCAAATGATGGTGTACCCAAGCGATAGCTGACGTATTGTAACTCAGCCTTACCTGTGTGACTTTTAATAGGAAGAACAGAACTAAACGCTGCATGCAAGCCTTTAGAAGCGCGTTCGTCTGCAGAAATACCTTGTTGTAAGAATTCCTGATATGAGTCTACTTGCGTAGCAATCAGGTTAGGAACATTCAAGATACTTGGGCGTTTGCCAAAATCTTTACGAATCCGTTTTTTCTCGGTAAACGTATAAGCCATTTATTACACCTCAGAGATCATCCTGATTCCACGCTAAAACATGGAACCTAGGAATTGTAATATTGTATTCGGTGGTCAGAAAAAACTTATCTGACCAGTAACGGAAAAAGGCCGGTGGTTAAAACCACCAGCCAGTTTCTATATCGCGATGAATGTACTATCGCGATCGGAGCAGAGCTTACTTAAGTTCAGCAGATGCACCAGCTTCAGTAAGTTGTTTAACAACATCTTCAGCTTCAGCTTTTTCAGCGCCTTCTTTAATTGTTGCAGGTGTGCCTTCAACCATGTCTTTAGCTTCTTTCAAGCCTAGACCAGTAATAGCACGAACTGCTTTGATTACGCTTACTTTGTTATCACCAAAGCTTGTCATTACAACGTCAAACTCAGTTTGTTCAGCAGCAGCAGCACCAGCATCGCCAGCAGCAGCAGCAGCAGCTACAGGAGCAGCAGCAGTTACGCCAAATTTTTCTTCCATTGCTTCGATTAAATCAACAACTTCAACAACAGTCATGTTAGAAATCGCTTCTAAGATATCGTCTTTAGATACAGCCATTTTATTTTCCTATTTCTTACTTACAGAATTAATTGTACAGTCTAAATTCACAAATGAATTTAAGCTGCTTCTTTCGCATCGCGGACAGCCGCGAGCGTACGAACCATTTTGCTAGTCGGAGCAACCAAAGTACGAACAAACTTCTCAATCGGCGCTTTCATAGTACCCATAAGGATAGCAATAGCTTGATCCTTAGTAGGCATTTTAGCTAATTTCTCAATATCAGAAGCCGGTAATAACTGGCCACCTAGAGAAACCATTTTGATTTCAAGTTTGTCATGTTCTTTGGCAAAACTGCCCATGACACGTGCTACCGCACCTGGATCTTCTTGCGAAAAACCAAATACTAGAGGTCCTGTCATTCCATCCTGCATACAGGCGAATTCAGTTCCTTCAACGGCACGTCTTGCTAACGTATTACGAACAACACGTAAGTAAACATTTTCATTACGTGCAGCGATACGTAGCTCAGTCATGTCTGAAACAGATAGACCATGATATTCTGCTGCTACAGCAGAATATGCAGTCGATGCTACTTCAGCGACTTCAGCAACTACGGCTTTCTTACCTTCAAGATTCATTGCCACCTAAGTTATCTCCCTTAGGATCACTATTCAAAATAGTGATGGTTGCTAAAAAGAAAGAGAAAATTAAATCTCTCTTCCACCTTTACGGCATTCAACATCAGAAATTCTGTAGCTGAACCCGTCTGCGCAGGCCTATTACACGGATGTAACAGATTAAACTCACATACCTACGGTCTTAGACAACTCGCACTTAATGTGCGAGTGGTCCAAATTTGTATATCAACTCTTATTTAAGAGTGATAAATGATTTATCAAGTATAAGACCAGCACCCATAGTGCTAGATACGCTTACTTTCTTGAAGTAAGTACCTTTAGCTGAGCTAGGTTTTAACTTGTTTAGATCTTCAAGTAATGCTTCAAGGTTTTGACGTAAAGCCGCAACTTCAAAACCAGCATTACCGATTGTGCAGTGAATGATACCTGCTTTATCTGTGCGGTAACGTACTTGGCCTGCTTTTGCATTTGTAACAGCATCAGCAACGTTTGGCGTAACAGTACCCACTTTAGGGTTAGGCATTAAACCACGTGGACCTAATACTTGGCCTAATGTACCAACGATACGCATTGCATCAGGAGAAGCAATAACCACATCAAAGTCCATGTTACCTGCTTTGATTGATTCTGCTAAATCTTCAAAACCAACGATATCTGCACCGGCAGCGGTTGCAGCTTCAGCATTAGCACCTTGTGCAAATACAGCAACACGTACAGTTTTACCTGTACCGTTTGGCAGTACAGTTGAACTACGTACAACTTGGTCAGATTTACGAGGATCAACACCCAAGTTAATCGCAACATCAATTGATTCAACGAATTTAGCTGATGCATTATCTTTAATAAACGTTAAAGCATCATCTATTTGGTGTGCAGCACCCGCTTCAAGTTTCTCACGGATCGCAAGACCTCTTTTACCCATAGCAGCCATTATTCAACACCCTCTGTATTCAAACCCATACTACGTGCAGTACCAGCGATTGTTCTTACTGCTGCATTCATATCAGCTGCTGTAAGATCAGGTTGCTTAGTCGTTGCAATTTCTTCTAGTTGTGCACGTGTAACCGTACCCACTTTCTCAGTATTTGGACGACCACTACCACTTTTAAGGCCAGCAGCTTTTAAAAGCAATACTGCAGCAGGTGGTGTTTTTGTAATGAATGTGAAGCTTTTATCATTGAATACTGTAATCACAACAGGAACAGGCAGACCTGATTCCAAGCTTTGTGTTTTAGCATTGAATGCTTTACAAAACTCCATGATATTTACACCATGTTGACCCAAAGCTGGACCAACAGGAGGACTTGGATTTGCCGCACCAGCTGGGACTTGCAGCTTGATGTAGGCATCTATTTTTTTAGCCATTTTATTCTCCTAAACGGGTACAAGCGCCTTTCGGCTCCCCAAAAAGTCAGTCTTGCTAGGTTTAACCCTTAGCAACCTGACCAAATTCAAGTTCAACTGGTGTAGAGCGACCAAAAATGACCACTTCAACACGCATTGTGCTTTTTTCGTAATTCACTTCTTCAACAACACCGGTGAAATCATTGAAAGGTCCATCAGTAACACGGACAACTTCACCAGGTTCAAACAATACTTTAGGTCTTGGACTGTCAACACCTTCTTGCACTCGCTGTAGAATCTGATCTGCTTCAGCTTCTGTAATTGGTGCAGGGTGAGTTCCAGAACCACCTATAAAACGAAGTACACGTGGAATGTCATTCACCACATGCCATGTTTCATCATCCATTTCCATGAATACTAATACATAGCCAGGAAAGAATTTACGTTCACTACGGCGTTTTTGACCTTCACGCATTTCAACAACTTCTTCAGTAGGAACTAGAACTTCACCGAATTTATCCTGCAATTCGAATCGTTCAATTCGCTCTTCTAAAGAACGTTTAACTTGTGCTTCAAAACCAGAAAAAGCTTGAATCACATACCAGTGCTTACTCATATTCAAACCTTCTTTTATATGGTTAGAGCGCGAACCGCCCAACCTAACATTGAATCCACAGCCCACAACATTAATGCTGCGACCATAACCATCAATATTACGAGCATTGTCGTCTGCAAAGTTTCTTGACGTGTAGGCCAAACGACCTTACGTACTTCTACTTGCGTATCTCGAATGTAGCTCAACGCAGTTGAGCCTACTGTTGTTCGCGATGCAATAAACAAAGAAAGCCCAGCCGCTACAAGCAAACCAAGCACTCTTAACAACGTAGAATACTCTGCGTAGTTATAAAACAAAGCAATCGCAGACGCCATGATGACGACTGCGATAATCATTTTGATATTATCTGCCATTATATATTCTTACGTTATCAAACTTTATGAAAACAAGAATGGCAGGCCAGGAGGGAATCGAACCCCCAACCTACGGTTTTGGA
>Ga0209707_1001541_pt1 | contig 12800 bp, 12 predicted proteins | sample EN4Hudsemesocosm_FD_184630 | JGI IMG/M metagenome (GOLD analysis project Ga0209707, IMG submission 184630) | Methane-oxidizing microbial communities from mesocosms in the Hudson Canyon - EN4B Hudson Canyon (SPAdes) (version 2) | ecosystem: Environmental > Aquatic > Marine > Cold seeps | place... | reverse complement strand
AATGGTCACCATGGGGCTGAGTTTGTTCAACCCCAATATTTTCTAACTCAAAATGTTTAATTAAATGCTGAGCGAGCTCGCCCCCTGTGCCGGGTAAGCTATCAAGTTCATTGCCATGTTTCTTCATTACATGGCGAATCCACAAGTGCGGGCCATATATTAATAAACAAAGAATAAGAATGGCGATAATGTAAATCACAAATAGACTCGCTGATTATAGAAAACGTTAGTTTAACGGATCTAAAGGCAAATTTCTTTGTAGTACTCACCCACAGGGTCACCTGCTAAATGACTAGAAACGTTATCCCATTCACCAGTATCTACAAGATTTTTCACATGTTTCTCATGGCACTTTTTTGATTCCCACATTTCAATTAAGGTATAGCTGGAGGGCTTATCAATACTATTATGTATCGTTACCCCTATACAGCCTTTAGTTTTGGGTAGTTCAGATTTCACTTCACTCATAATATTTGCAAAGTCAGATAATTTTTCGTTTTTAACATCAAACGTGATAATAAACGTTATGCACATAATCCAGTCTCCTTATTAAGATATGGTTGCTCGGTTGGCTTAACCGAGCAACCTTTAACACCTTATAGAGATTGTTCTAGTAAACTACTCAAAAAAAGTCATCGATCCCCCATTTGAGTCAATGGTCGATTTTTTTGATAGTTTTGGTGTTTGACCGTACTTGTTTTTATAAGCATTAATAAAGTGCGACACATTTTCATAACCCACCTCAAAGGCTGCTTCAGTCACATTAAAGTCGGTGTTTATTAAGAGCTGGTGTGCTTTTTCAAGCCGCTGTTTAATTAACCATTGGTTCGGGGTGGTGTTATAGAGTTTCTTAAACTCCCGCATGAATGTAGACGTGCTTCGGCCAGTTAATAGCGCATAATCCTCAATTTTAAGGTTCTTCAAGTAGTTGTTTTTCATGAATTCTCTTATGTCACGTTTTTTAACAGGGGACGAAAAACGATAAAATGAAGAAAGAAATTCTGGTCCAATTTCTTGCTGGTTAATAAGGGTTATTAGCTCCAACAACTTGATTTCAAGTAGCCTATGGTTACTTTTGGAATTTGTATAAACGCTTATAAGTGAGTGAACATACTTTTCAATTTGTTCACTGGGTTGCAGAGTAAGAATGGTATTAGTAGGTGAGTCTGTATGAGTTATTTTTTGATTTGCCATTGCGCACTGTTCTACAAACGTATCATCCATAAAAAATAGCACTGCTTCGAACGTATTATGTTCTGTGACGAAGTCTGAAACAAGATACATATCTTTAGCCAAATAGAGCATTTCACCTTGTTCAATAACCACTTTATGACCATCGCTATTGCTTATAATTTGCCTGCCTTTTAGAACAAACAGCATAACCACTGAAGATAAATACATCTCCTTATCAATAAGATCATTATGTAGAATCTTATGAAGAATGGCTGAATCTTTATTGCGTTGTAATACGTTAATATTCGGCAATGAGAAGAGTTTATTAGGTAGTATTTCTAGAATCATGGCACAGTCTATTCAGGCATGTAGCGGAGAGTAATTTTTTAATCTGTTAAGTATGTGTTGTACATTGCGTAAATAAATATTTCATCCACTATATTAACAAGATAGGCTTATAAAAAGCATACTTCATTAGCCATGGACGTGGGTCTATATGATTAATACTATATCAATAGGTAACTATAGGTCTCTACTTCACTTAGTGATTCCCCTTAGTAATCTAAATGTTGTTACTGGGGCAAATGCTAGCGGAAAATCAAACTTGTATAAGTCTCTTCGTTTACTGGCTGAAACGGCTCAGGGGGGAGTGGTTAACGCGTTAGCAAAAGAGGGCGGCTTAGATTCTACCTTTTGGGCTGGGCCTGAAAATATTACGAAAAGAATGAAAAGTGGCGATGTTCCCGTTCAAGGAGGCCCTAGGCAAAATACAACTCGATTGAGGCTAGGGTTCTCTAGCGATGATTTCGGCTATGCCATTTCTTTAGGCTTACCTACACCATCAAACTCTGCGTTTTCACTAGACCCTGAAATAAAAAGAGAATGTATTTGGGCTGGAAACTCATTTCGTCCAGCCAGTTTATTAGTAGACCGAGATAGAGCCTTAATTAAAGTTCGTTCCGATAGGCAGTGGGATATTGTGACCCAGCATGCAAGCAGCTTCGATAGCTTATTTAGTCAAATAGCTGACCCTGTAAGAACGCCTGAAGTGGTTAGTCTAAGAGACAATATTCGAAATTGGAGATTCTATGACCACTTTAGGAGCGATGTGGGCGCACCGGCCCGGTTGCCTCAACTAGGCACTAGAACGCCTATTTTACATAATGACGGTCATGATTTAGCCGCTGCACTCCAAACCATAAAAGAAATTGGAGATGCCCAAGCCTTATCCGATGCAATAAGTGATGCCTTTCCAGGGGCCACATTGGATATTCAGATACAGAGTGATGGTCGATTCGCTATCGAGTTTAGCCAGTATGGTTTACTTCGACCATTATCTGGCCTTGAACTATCAGACGGTACACTTAGGTATCTACTATGGGTGGCCGCACTATTAACCCCAAGACCACCACCATTAATGGTACTGAATGAGCCTGAAACTAGCCTTCACCCAGACTTATTGCCAGCCCTAGCTAGGTTAATTATCAAAGCATCAAAGTCTACTCAGGTATGGGTTGTATCTCATGCATCAAGGTTAATTGCGGCTTTGGAAAGCTCAAGCGATTGCAACTCAATTGGTTTGGAAAAAGAGCTTGGTCAAACGAAAGTTGTAGGCCAGGGTATGTTAGATGAGCCTATGTGGGTTTGGCCTGATAAAGGAAAATAAGCCTCTTGATATAGGCAGTACAAACAGGACCTTGCATCCACTTCGTGATAAATTTCCCGTCATTCCCGCGCAGGCGGGAATCCATTGTAAAGCTGTATAGTTAGGGGCCATATATGACCCCGTTGGTGCTTTCTAATTCACAATCACGATTTTTCCAAAGTGGTTTGCTGACTCCATAGTCTCAAACGCTTTTGGCGCATCTTCAAAGCTAAAAATTTGATCGACAACAGGTTTGATCTCATGTGCAGATATTTGAGCAAGCATGTTCTCGAACATCTTCTTATTACCGACCATGATCCCTTGCAAACGTAGTTTTTTGAACAAAATAGGTAGGGGCGAGATGTTTTCGCTAATACCCGCTTGTACCCCAATCATGGTCACCTGGCCATTAAATGATGCCGCTTGTAGGGACTGATTAAGCGTTCCAGGACCTCCGGTTTCGATGACGACATCAGCACCTTTGTTATCCGTTAAACGCAGTACCTCTTCTGCCCAGTTGGGGGTGGTGCGATAATTGATAAGTATGTCGGCCCCCATTTCTTTGGCACGGGCTAGTTTTTCATCGCTGCTAGATGTGATGATCACTTTTGCTCCTGCTGCTTTGGCAAACTGAAGAGCAAAAAGAGAGACACCACCTGTTCCCAAGGTAAGCACTGTTTGGCCCGCCTTAAGTTCTCCTGATTCCATAAGCGCGTTCCAAGCTGTTAGGGCAGCACAAGGCAAAGTAGCCGCCTCTTTGAAGCTGAGGAACTCTGGAATTTTGATTAATGCATGTGCTGGTAAAATAACTTCTTCAGCAAGAACACCATCGACAGTCCCTCCCATTGCAACACTGTCAGGGGCAGAGATGCCATCCATCCAATCACGCCAAAATAAATTCACTACTCGATCACCAAGGCAAAGGTTATCGACACCTTTACCTATGGCGATGATTTCTCCTGCTCCATCAGACAGTGGAATAAGTCCGTTTTCTTTTACATCAGGGTAAGTGCCATTTGCGACCATGAGGTCACGCTTGTTTAAAGATGTAGCATGAATGCGAACGCAGACTTCGCCTTCAGCAGGACTTTTGACGTTAACATCTTGTTGTTGAATATTTAACTTTGTTTCGTCAGGGATTACTTTCCAGATTTTCATTATTTTCTCCATTGCTAAAGTGGCTGTTGAGATAAAGATAATGAATCTCTTTCCATACATCTAATTTATTGTTTATATAGTATTCATATGAATTGTGAATGTATTGAGAGTATTAATGTCAAATGTCGATTTAAATCTTCTCGTGGTTTTTGATGCGATCATGACAGAAGGGTCCATCACTAAGGCGGCCTCTAGAGTGGGTATGACCCAACCTGCGGTATCAAACTCAGTAGCACGAATGCGTTTAGTCTGGAATGATCCTCTGTTTGTTAAACACGGACGCGGTATTCAGCCTACCCCTCGAGCAGAAAGTTTATGGCAGCACTTTCGTAACCCGTTGTTGGAAATACGTCAGATGACCACTGATCATGGGTTTGATCCCGCTACTTCTGATCGAGTGTTTCGGGTCGGAGTAACAGAGCATCCTGTAGATATGATATGGCTGCCTTTGCGAAGAGTTATGGAAACAGAAGCGCCTAATATTAGTATTCACTCCGTTCCAATTCACCGCAATACAGAAGAACTACTCTTAAATGCGTCAATAGATCTTGCTGTTCATTATTATGTTGGTAACCATAAGAAAATTCGCTCTTCCTGGTTGTTTAGTAATAAGCTGGTTTGTGTCGTTCGGCCGGATCACAGCCTGTTACAATCACTTGATCCAAAAGGCGTGCTGCCTTTAGAGCAATATCTTTTAGAAGATCATCTGATGGTTTCTTTATCTGGAGAAGCGCGCGCTAATGTAGATGATGCCCTTGCACAACTAGGGCTGAAGAGAAGGATAGCAATGACGGTTAATTATTTCTCGTTGATTCCGTCAATTCTAAAAGATAGCAATTTGGTTTGTGTTACGCCTCAGTCTGTAGTGGCGAGTGCTGTTCGTGCGGGAGAGCTTACAGTTGTGCCTTTGTCATTCGAAATTGAGCCCGCCCCAATATCTCTTCTCTGGCACACCCGACAAGATAGGGACGCAGGAAATATCTGGATGCGCCAGCTTATTTCTAAGTTTGCCAACGTTGAAACTGCAAAAATGGCTGCTTGGTTTGGTGAAGAGAGCTATTAAAGTATAAGTTTAGGGGGCAACAAGCATGGGGTCAGACTCGATAGCTACATATTTCCATTCGGATCCAATTCAATGGTTAAAAAACCGTAATGCAAGTAGAAAGAACTATTATCAATTTTACGCCTCTCAGTTAACGAGCCTATGTAATGTAAAAAATAGGTAAGCAAAACAATCCATATATACAACTATGAGAGGACCGATTTTGAAAATTATAAAAAAAACCATAACACTATGCATACTTCCCACTGTGCTGGCTTTTATGTCTGGGGTTTCTATCGCGGAATCCTTAGCTGATCGACGATCAGAAATACCGATAGAAAAATGGGATGCTTATAACGTTGAAAAGCACAAGGCAATGCTGTTGGCACACCATAAAGAAGGTTCAAATAAACACAGTGGAGCACGCGAAAATAAATCTCTGTCGGGGGCTTTAGGTATAGAAAAGGATCATCACATGATGATGGAAAAAAAGCCGCGTAATGCTCACATGTATAAACAAAGAATGTTTGACGAGTAAATGAAGAGCACTAGGCATTCTTTGTTTGTAGAATCTGTAATATTTTGAATTAGCCGGCTTATTCGACTCATTTTAAAACTGGGGGCAGGGTAACATTTACTGTTATCCTAATGTCGGTTTTGGCTGATAATGACCACTAAACTAATTCCAAACCCTGCTGCAATCGCTCAATATTCTGAATAATATGCTCAGGAATAGCACTGCTCTTTTTGTTTTCATAGTCATAGAACACGATTAACCCTTCGCCTTCTGCCACTAAACACTGTTGACTCAAACTATGAACTCGATAGTGCATGGTAAAACGTTTCTCTGCTATCTGGTCAATCCATGCGCCTATAATAATATCATCGGGAAAGCTTAACGGCGCCCTAAAATCACAGCGTGTTGAGGCCAAAATAGGCCCGACTTTCGTCTCTTTAAGGTGATCCATCACGCCAAGCTGAGTGAAGAATTCCATACGTGCATCTTCAAAATAGCGAAAGTAAACCGTGTTGTTAACATGCTCAAAAGCATCCATATCTCCCCAGATTACAGCTTGTTTAAGGTGTACAGGGTATTGTTTATCCGGCTCATTTTGTTTCATGTCTACCTCTCTTCAAGTAACAATTGATATCTAACCATTAATATCAATAATAATTTTTCCCCGAGCCCGGCCGGTTCGACTATAAGCGTAGGCCTCTTCCAGTTCCGACAATTGAAAATGACGATCAATTACCGACTTCAATTCACCCGCTTCACTTAACCTGGAAAACCCCTCTAGGCATTCACCAGAAGCCTTAGCGCTAATTAAAAATGCTTTCTGATTTTGTTGATTACTCACGCCTTTTGATTTGGTTTTTTGTATTTCAAAAAAACTCTTTTTATTAGGCATTGTGGTGATATAGCGACCTTCAGGGATCATGATTTCTGAACAGGCGCTGAGGCTGTGTTTACCCACTGCGTCGAAGACAATGCTGTAGCCGCTGAGAGACTTGCTGAAGTCTTCTTTTTCGTAATTGATGACCTTATCGGCACCCAGTGATTCGACAAGTTCGACATTTTTTCCACTACAAACACCGGTAACATTTGCGTCTAGGGATTTTGCCAACTGTACGGCATAGGTTCCGACGCCGCCGGATGCACCAATAATCAAAACGTTTTTGTCCGCTGTGATATTGCCTAGTTGCAAGGCTTGCCAAGCGGTGGTGCCTGCTAATGGTACACCTGCTGCTTCGGCAAAACTCATGTTGTTGGGTTTAAGTGCGACGGTGTTTTCGTTTGAAACTGCATATTCGGCGAAACCACCACCTAGGGTGTAGCTAAGGTAACTGTAAACTTTGTCACCGACTTTGAATTTCGAAACGTTCTTGCCGACTTCCACTACCGTGCCTGCTACATCTTTGCCTTGTACAATCTGTTTAAAAGGATAGTACTGTAAGCCCTTAAAGAGTTTCCAATCGATGGGGTTTAAGCTGGCATGATGTACCTCGATAAGCACTTCATTATCAGCGGGTGTTGGTTTGAGGGTGTCTCCATAAGCCAGAACGGATTTGATGCACTTACGCTGGGTGAAAACGGCTTTCATTCTGGGGCCTCTTTGGATACATTTCTTCTAGGGTTATTTTTCACTATATCAACAAGATAGTTTTATTCCCAGCGGCTTGCTGAAGTAAAAAACTATCTGGTTTTCTTAACTCCTATTCACAAATCTAACTCAATATGGCTCCTGGCAAAGCTATTGCAAATGGTGACCCGGTCAAGTTGAGCGCTTTCATCGCCCGTTTCATGCTGTGTTTTACCACTCACTTTGTTGGTTGAGCAGGATTTACAAACACCCCGTTCACAGCCCTTAGGCACAGCGATACCCAGTGCTTCGGCAGAAGCCAACAGTGTCGTATTGCCGTTGATTTCAATGCTCCTGTTAGACCGACTGAAATGGATATTATAACGAGTATGCTCATAGCTTGGGTCGGCTTCCGGAACAACGGCTATAAAGCTTTCTGTATGAAACTGGCTTGCCGGCAACCCAAGTTTTATTAGCTCCATCTTCGCCTTATCTAACATGCTGGTAGGCGCGCAGGCGTAGACATTTGAAATGGGTAGCTCAGTCAGGTTTTCTTTAAGCAGCCTTTTTGTAAGCCTGGCACGGGTTATCAGCGGATTTATCTCTTCAACCCGATCACAGTATAAGTGCAAAACAATCTGATTATTAGCGGCCATTTCTGTCAGTTCAGGGTGAAAAAGGATGCTATCCAAATCGCGATTAAAATAAAGTAGGGTGGGCTTTTGAGTGGGTGATTCACGTTTAATCTTTCTGATCATACTGATAATAGGGGTGATACCTACACCACCCGCAATAAAGACTGTTTTTTCAGGAATATCACGTAGGATGAACTCTCCTTCACTGACCGGTAGCCCAGTAAGAACGACACTTTGCCCAACCCGAAGGTTGTCATTAATATAATTAGAAACGACACCCTCTTTGACGCGCTTAACTGTAATATCCAGTGTGTCCGCCGCAGCACTGTCAGTTGTGAGGCTGTATTGGCGGATATATTCCTGTCCATCTATAAGCAATCGTAACGAAATAAATGCCCCTGCGTCCCATACTGTATCTGTACTTGAGGCCTTCCAGTCCTCAGGCAACTCAAAGCGTAGATGACAAGCCTGACCGTTGGCCGCAGATGTCTTAGACGTTAGTGTTACCGGCACATTGAACACCCTTGGTTTGGCCAGATAGCCTTTCCCCCAAGGGGTTTTGTAGCGCACGCCTAAGGCGACCCGTTTTAATAATTCAGTTGGCTTCTTTACCAACTCCCGAAACCCCTGTCGTTCGTACTCACTTACCGGGGTAGCCATGGCCGTTAATCTTGGGAACATTTCGGAAAAAAACGCATCAAGATTTACGCTGTTGTAGGGTAAGCCTGCCTTCAAACAGAGGTCTTTCACTTTCGGGGCAATTTCCCGTTGCCGGTTGCAAGGTAAATCAGGAAACAAATGGTGTTCAATATGTGTATCCAGGCCACCATAAAACACTCGAAAATCAGGTTGATTCTCAAATTCAATTTCGTCTTCAAGCAGGTTCTTGAAATAATTATCCAGCTTTGCTGTGGGCTCAAAATTACTGGTTGCAAGAATCTGTCGACGAAAATACTCGGCTTTGGTCTCTTTCGGTCCGGGGTCAGAAAATAGCTCAACACTGGTAGTATGGTGTTCCAATCCGAGGATAGCCAGTGTCAGACTATTACCCAACACGCCTCCAAAGTAATTACCAACAAGTGTCTGCAGGAAGCGCGAACGTGCCTTTAGGGGTTGTTTTAGAAAGTCATGTTGTAAATGTTTTTTGGCAATCCGTAATGTCGTAAGCAAGGTTTCAGGTGCCATAACCTTTCTACCTTCTGTTCTGGCGGCAGAGGTCGCGGTGTAAATTGAAATATAATAAAGGTTCGTCAAAAGAATCGCAGGAATCCATAGTGGTTGTAAAGCGTGATGGCCAAACCAGGCCTGCCCTGGCAGCACGCGGGCGATAGAGTAACCAATGTCATGGTCTTTTCCGACTATATTGGTAAAAGGGTGATGACCCTGGTGATGCATTACTTTCCACTCATGGGGGTCAGCTAGAAAATTCCACTGCCAACGATCTGAGTGAAAATCGCCGCAACCTTCAAGATGGTCATAACAACCATGCATTATGTTATGACCCAGCTCCGAAAATTCCAATAGCACATGCAATGCATAAAGGCTAATACCTTTGGTTACTGAGTTCTTGGTTCCTCCCGACATTAGCAGTGCTTCACTACGTGACTTAATCGCCTGGGAATAGCTTGCTACATTACGAATATGGGCCAAGTCTTCGGCTCCCATGCTGGTACGCGTTTCCTTGTAAAGCGTACTCAGCTCCTCAGCCAATGCGGATAGGCTCATTGGTTGTGATGTATGACTCATCGCTGCTTGTGGCATATCGGTTACCTCCGTTTTGGTTGAAATATCCTGCTGAAATATGGCTGGCTTTTAAGGAGTATACATGACGTATACTTGAGGTGTAAACATCGTGTATACCTTGAGGTTCTACACATCATTTCAGTCTGAGGTTTGTTTACAGAGAGATTGTTTCAGGTGCAGTAGACTGAAATATCTAAGACTCAGTCTCGATAGGTTGAAGTAATTGAAGGTGACGGGATATGGCGTAAGCTGGCTTATTTAGACTTGTTCTTCTTTGAGCTTTGTACAGAGTCTGTAATGGCTTGCGTTATCGAAGCGGAAGCCATTGTCATCAATGCTTTTTTAGCACGTAGACGGTCGTCATCATTCATTTCTGTTTCCTGATACAAATGAATGGCCGTGCCTACCACTGAATAGATTAGCGTTTGAAAGAGCATTCGATCCAGATCAACCTGATAATAGCTATTGATAACTAGCATCATGGTGGACGTAATCTGATCGTAAAGCTCGATTCGCTTTTTCGCCAGAGGAGATTCGAGCCGCATTGATTCAGAGAGTAGAAAGTTGCCGAGAGGCCCAACGGTTAATAGCAGGTCAATAAAAACACTAATCCCTTTCTCCAGTTTGGCCGGTGGAAGATCATCTTTCTTCAGTGTGACCAGAATGATATCCATCACCAGCCGAGAAGCAACGTTAAACAGTTCAGATAGAATGTCTTCTTTGTTTTTAAAGTACTTATAGAAGGTCCGTCGAGACACATTCGAGGCTACTAGAATATCTTCGATACGACAGGACTTTAAACCATGAGAGCTGAAGACCTTTGCACTTTGCCAAAGTATCGTGGCTCGGGTGTCCATATTATCTACAATAAAAGGCGCATCCACGCCTAGCTCAAGGCAGAAGGCTTCCAATTGTTCGAATTCAAAAAGGTTTTCTTTTTTAAGCATTTGCCTGGCGCTACCATCGACAATAGTGGATTTATGATCAGAAACAGAAGTATACGTGATGCCCTCTTGTAAAGCATGGGGTCAGACTCGATTGCTATAAAGTCTACATATTAGTTTTTATGGCTGAAACTTGTTTAAAATTAATACCAAGTGACAAGGAGGTTGCAGTGGCCTATTTACCTAGATTCATATGAAGGACATCCTCAGCATATTATTCGTGGTAGGGGACAAGCAATCGAGTCTGACCCCAAGCTTCTGTGACCCCAAGCTTCTTCAGTAATACTGAGGTCTTTATCGTTGCCCTTACTCGTCTTTAGCGTCCAACTTTTATATACAGGGCTATCGAGATTACAGGTTTAGTACGGCTCTTTAACAAACACTTTTTTAACTTACCTAAGGTTTTGGAAACACCATGCAAGTAAACAGAATTGACCATTTAGTTCTAACGGTAAGAGACATTAAACGCTCTGTTCATTTCTATGAATCAGTTATGGGTATGAAAAAGATAGAATTTGGCGGAGGCCGTATTGCTTTGTTATTTGGAAGTCAGAAAATAAACCTTCATGAGCTAGGAAATGAATTTGAGCCTAAGGCGGGTAATGTTAAAGGAGGAAGTGCTGATCTTTGTTTTATTATCAGCACGCCAGTAAAAGAAGCCATTGAACAGTTAATCGAACAAGGTATTCCTGTTATTGCGGGGCCTGTTAGCCGTACCGGGGCAACAGGCAATATACTTTCAGCCTATTTTAGAGACCCCGATGGAAATCTTATTGAGGTCTCAAATTATATTCATAACAACGACTGTAACTCAACCTCAAGTTATTCAGGTAAATTATCTTCAGGTGATTCTGGTAATGTGTTGATCCATAGTGTCGCACCTCTATATTCACTATATATACCGTCAACTGAGACATAGATGACGCCCTTACCATTACTCAGGGCATGAGCTACAAAATCTTCATCTATTCTAATAGCGCCTTCGGTGCCTTCATTAAACCAATGCCATTCAACTAGGTCAGATACGTTAGCATTTTGGGTACCATCACTGAGGTTACCTATTGCTGTTAATTGAGTGCTACCACCTTCGGGAATCCAGTAGTTTGTGCCAATTCGGTCAATATCAATAATGTCGGCATCCATTTCTACACGTAGGCTTGTTACTAAAGCTCTTTCAACAACTACCTTCTTATGGTCATCAAATCCATTATAACTACCTGAAACAGTTGAGCTTCCAGTCTCTTTAGCTTGAAATGAGTATTGGTTGTCTTGCTGCTTTAGTACTCTGGAGTTACCTGTCGACCATCGTGTAGAGTTAACTACATTATCCGTGTCACCATCAGCCCAGTATGACAGGGCATTAAAACTAATAGTTTGGCCCTTGTGAACAGTGCAGCATGCCGATGAATTTATTTCAAAGTCAACCATGGTGCCACGATGTACGCTTACCGTTTGATTATTAGATTGGATAACATCACGAAGTGCATAGACTTCCGTGGTGCCAGGCCTATCAGCGTAAAGGTAAACCGAAGGGGTATCTTTTCGAATATAGGCAACCCATTGTATTTCGCTTACCCATTCCGAAGAGTCGGTAATATCATCCGTAGAGTTATCATCATAGGTGGCTATCGCTGTTAGCTGACTGGTGCTACCTACATGTAAATGATTATCAGAAGAGTCGACCGTTATTTGTGTTATATAGCCATCTCTAACATGAATGACCGTGTTGGTTGACTGACCATTGTAATCAATACTAAAGCTGGCCTCTCCCTCAGCTAAAGCAATGACTGTGTTGCCAAAGTGCTCTATTGTCGCAATATCAGGGTTATCACTACTAAAGCTTACCATGCTTGTTATATCTGAGACTTCACCACTCGCTAGGTCACGACTATAGGCCCTTAGGTAGGTTCTATTGCCAATATGAATGTTTTGATCATCTGCTTCAATAAGCAGTTCAAAAGGAGGAGGGGGGCTGGCAGGTGTTGAGCTACTATCAGAGCAGGCTGTAAGTATTGACAAGAAACAAATCATTACGACTGCGATTAACTTTTGCATGCTTGGTCCAGTAGGTTAAATTCTAGTTGAGTAATATTTTAAAATATAAAATATAAAATATAAAATATAAAATATAAAAAGCATAGGGTCTGACTCGATTGCTATAAAGTCTATATATTAGTTTTTATGGCTGAAACTTGCTTAAAATTAATACCAAGTGACAAGGAGGTTACAGTGGTCTTAAGTGTGTGAGTTTGGGTCACTTGAGGGATCTGAACTGGCTCGGTGATTGCCCAGTAAGACGTTTAAATGCATGCACGAAATTGCTTCGATCCTTATAGCCCAGTTCATAAGCAATCATTTCAGTGGAATAGTTAGTATTGG
>Ga0209707_1001536_pt1 | contig 12828 bp, 7 predicted proteins | sample EN4Hudsemesocosm_FD_184630 | JGI IMG/M metagenome (GOLD analysis project Ga0209707, IMG submission 184630) | Methane-oxidizing microbial communities from mesocosms in the Hudson Canyon - EN4B Hudson Canyon (SPAdes) (version 2) | ecosystem: Environmental > Aquatic > Marine > Cold seeps | place... | reverse complement strand
GTTAGAACTGGACTTCGATTAGTCGAAGATAGGCGACAATATCATAGCTAGCCTTCTCAGAGGGCTAGCTTTAAACACCCTTCTAGGGTGTATTAAAACCACGTTCTTAGAGCGTGGATTTTTACTTGTAAAATAATTGGAGGTATAGAGTAATAATGGATGACCATAAGCAATTTATAAGTGAACGAAATAGACGAATTTATAGTTATCAGGTAGAAAAAAAATTAAAAAATTCTGCAGATATATTTTTAGAGGAAACGCTTCGTAATGAGTATTCCTATAATTTTGAATGGATGGGGTTGCCGGTTATTCAATACCCTCAAGACCTGGTCATGCTTCAAGAAATTATTTGGAATACGAAGCCTGACTTAATAATAGAAACTGGCATAGCTCGAGGCGGGTCATTAGCTTTTTATGCATCAATGCTGGCACAGTTAGGTGGGAATAGGAGGGTAATTGGCATAGATGTTGACCTGCGAGCTCATAATAAAGCTCGTTTATTGAGTCACCCTATGTCTGAATGGATGCATTTTATTGAGGGCTCATCTATTTCTGATGAAATATTTTCCCAGATAAACGATTTGGCAAAGCAGTATCAAAATGTTATGGTCTGTTTGGATTCAAACCATACCTGTAAACATGTTCTACAGGAGCTACGTCTTTATGCGCCTTTGGTAACTCCTGGTAGTTATTGTGTGGTTTTTGACACCATCATTGAAAATATGCCCCAAGGTTATTATCAAGACCGCCCCTGGGATAAAGGGAATAACCCCCGAACAGCCATAGAGCTGTATTTAGCAGAAAATACAGGTATGGAAGTTGATGGAGCAATTGATGCAAAGCTACTTATATCTGCAGCCCAAGGTGGATACTTGAAACGGAAATAGAGTTAACATTGTATAGTGATTGATAGTTAGACGACTCTCACTTCTAATAAAGACAATGCTACAAGAAGTTTTCGAAAAGAGTTATTCTTATCGGTATTTGTAGCAGTAAGTAGCGTAAGGACTTTTTTGGGAAAGAAATGCATTCTCCTGGATAAGGAAGCCATTGATACTGTAGTGATCGCTACACCCAAACATATCAGGTTTATTCAATTTCTGTTCGAAACACATTATGAGTTGGTCACAAAAATAATTGATATATCTGACTTGGGAGCGTGCATGAAACAATCTCCCGCTTTCTAACTGGCCTTTTTGCACCAGCAGAGATAATCTCATTCGTTGCGTAGAATAACTATGCGCCTCATGAGGCCATCCCTGCTAATACAAAAATCCGGCGTTATAACTTTGGGATGTTATTCCATGCGCGTTCTTTGATTAATCCTGAGTTCGATTTTCTAATTTATACAGTGAAAGACAAGAGGGTCATGCTTTGCATTTATATTTTTACAATGCGGCGATGAGCTGGTTTTTAACTCAAAATTTATATCTTGAAAATTATATTGAGTAGGAAGGATATTAATTTCTGGTGTATACACCCTTATTTTTTAACGAAGATCATGATTTATGAATAATAAAAAAAAGCAAACAGAGTTAAACATAGAAGGCTTTAAGCCTAAAGTTTCTATCGTAATTCCAGCATATAATTATGGACAGTTTGTTGGCAAAGCAATTCAAAGTGTTTTAGATCAAAGCTTCAGAGATATTGAGTTAATAGTCATGGATAATGCATCAACAGATAATACTCAAGAGGTTGTGAAATCATTTTTACATGATAAGCGTTTAATTTATGTGCACAATGGAAGTAATATAGGCGCCGAAGAAAGTACTTATAAAGGCATTGATAAGGCAAAAGGTGAATATTTAATACTTTTGGCAGCTGATGATTATCAGCTTCCTGGGATGTTATCTTTATTAGTTAATGAACTTGAGAATCATCCTGATGCTGGTTTTGCATATGGTCGCTATGTTAGAGTCAATGAGAATGACACTGTAGTAGATGATTTCAACCATAGCGGCTGGGATGACTTTAATCATGATGAAAGGCTCGATGAAATTGGCAGGTTACTTGGGCGTGATTGCTATATTTCATTGATTACCGCGTTATTTAGGCGAAATTTATACGATAAATACCCCTTGGCCAAAAAGTATACTTTGGGGGACTATGAATACTTTCTTAATTTATCCTCTAAAGGAGTGAGTTCCAGGTTTATTAACGTTCCATTAGCTGCTCATCGATACCATGGCAATCAAATGTCAAATAATCCTGAGATATTTAGATCTGGTACTCATTTAGAAGAGTCGTTAATATTTACTGAGAGCTTTATAAGTAAAGGTAATTCAGTTGCCATACTGGGATATGAAGAAGAAATACTTAATATGTTAAACATCAAAATACAGATGTTTATTAATTATGGTGGAAAAGTAACAAACGAGATAGAAGGAAGGGTGTTAGCGATAAAAGCAACGCTTCAAGGGTTAAAAGAGGAGGTAAGGCCGCTAAGCAAGGTGCCCTTGGTCTCGATTGTTCTTGTGACGCAAAATAATATTTCATTTTTACGAGATGCTCTCTTTTCAATAAAGACTCAAAGTTACTTAAATTTTGAGGTAATTGTTATAAATAACGGTGGGAGGCCTGCTGGACCTATAGTGGCAAGTGTGGACCTGCCTACTCATTATATAGAACTTAGACAAGCATTGAGTAACGGATCAGCCAGGAATATAGGCGTTCGGTTCTCTAAAGGGGAGGTGATTTGTTATCTTGATGATTCTGATGTTTTTCTCGAAGACCATTTACAGATTATTGTTGACGAACTGAAAGGGACTAATGCATATTTTGTATGTACAAAACATGGGCTAGCTTCTGACGATACAAATATTGAACAGAACATTATCTTACCTGTCATTAACCCTAATACAAAAAGTACTAGATTGATTCAATGTATTGCACCAATAAGCACTTGGGGGCATAAAAAGGATTTGGTTTATAAATTAGGGCAATTTGATGAAAATAATTTATTGCTTGATGATCTGGATTATTTATTCCGAGTAATTGGTGACTACGATATAAAAAAAATACCTAGAGTAACAGTCAGTAGTGCTTATGAAAAGTCACAAACACAAGTAATTGAGGTTTTAGCACAAGAGTTCCGCGACGCTTATAAGCAAATTAACGAGAAAAATGCAGCTAAGATGGATGTTCTTCACCAAAAGTTAGCTCAGTTTTCTACTGTGGAGGAGTATGGTGTATATGAATGTAGTGGTAGTAGAGCTGATAAATGTTTAGGGAAGATAGTTAAAGGAAGGGGCGCTATAAATATTTTATTTGTAGTTCATTCCTTCATTCCTTATAGCCATGCTGGCGTTGAAGTTTATACATCCAACTTAGCTTCCACATTAAGCGAACAAGGGGGTAATGTGGCTATATTCTACCCTATTTGTACCCCAGGCCTCGTGGTGCCATATGTAGATATAATTACTGAAAATGGTATTGCACAATATCAGTTGCATATTGGAGAGTTCCAGGCAATATCCTTTCTGGATGATGTTATTGAGAAACTTTTTTTAGAGGTAGTTACTAACCAACACTTTGATGTTATCCATTTTCAGCATATTTTTAAATTACCTTTGTCATTGTTATCGATTGCAAGGAAACACACGAAAAATGTACTATTTACTGCCCATGATCATTATTTAATTTGCCCTAGAATTAACTTAATTAAAAGTGATGGCGCTTTATGCTCAGGGCCGAGTTTGAATGATTGTGCAAAGTGTTTAAGTATGACAGAGCAGAGTATTGAAGAATGGAGGGAAGGAGTACAGAAGGCACTGAGTTGTGTTGATACATTGATTTCTCCTAGTAAATATTTAGCTGAGAGATTACAAGAAAATATACAAAAATCAGTATCGGTGATTCCTTTGGGTGTTCAAGTTATTAAAACCTTAAGTAAGGCCAAACATGACAGAATTATTTTTATCGGGAGTGTAGTGCCATTTAAAGGAGTGCATAATTTAATTCTTGCGTACATTCAGGCCACAATTGAAATACCTTTGGAAATATGGGGGGGGATTTTTGATGAGGGTTATAAAAAACATTTAGCCAGCTTAGCCCAAGAAAATAAGAATATTTTTCTTAAAGGCGCTTACGACCGAGAGATGTTAATTGATATTTTATCTTCTGCTCGTGTTGTTGTTGTGCCATCTTATCGTGAATCGTATTCATTAGTTGTAAGGGAGGCTTTAGCAGCTAAAATTCCAGTTATTGCTTCTAATGTTGGAGGAATACCTGAAGTCGTTAAAGACGGTGAGAATGGTTATTTATTTGAGCCTGATGACGTTTATTATTTAGCTAATTTATTACATAAATTTTCCAATTCTAGTTTTGCATCTGAAGTGTCCAGTAATATTGGATTCGTTAAAAGTATTTCTGACGAGGCTTGTGAGTTGTTATCTCAATATATGAAAAATCAACCAAATAGAGAGATAGTGCAAAAGAAATCAGGAATTGCTGTTATCGTTCATTTGTATTGCATTGAGTTATGGGAAGAGCTGAAATTATCAATTTTATCTATTTCGCATGAATATGAGCTTTATATTTCGATTCCTGAAAATGAAGAAATTGATATCTCAAAAGAGATATTACAGGAATTTCCTAGTGCTAAAATATATAAATTAGAAAATAAAGGTAGAGATATTTTACCTTTTCTACAAATATTTAAAGAAATTGAACCATTAGGTTATAAATTAATACTTAAATTACATTCTAAAAAAAGTTCACACCTAAAAGGCTATAAAGGTATAGCTGAGTATGGTGAAAAGTGGCGAGAAGGTGCATTAGTATCGTTACTTGGAGGAAAGAAACGGGTTAATGATATTTTTGATTTATTTGACTTGACTCCTGAGTTAGGTCTTTTCTCACCTGCTGATCAATTGTGCACCTTTAAATCAACTGATATTAACTACCAGATTGTTAATCAATTATTACCTGGTATTGATCAAGAAACCTTTGATAGTGAAAATTATTCTTATGCTGCAGGCTCTATGTTTTGGTTTCGACCTGAAGCATTGAAAAAAATTTTGCAGCTAAATTTAACTGAAGAAAACTTTGAAGATGAGTTAGGTCAACTTGATGGCACTTTAGCTCACGCAGTTGAGAGGTTATTTGGAGTTATATGTAAAGGCTCAGGCTATACTTCGACTGACAGGGTATCAAAAAATGATGATGTCGTTTATCAAAATTGGCTGTCTGTTAAAAGAAGTCAGGGATTGCAGCAAAGTGATTTATTTTTACAGACTGTAAATAGCAGCTTACAAAAAATCCATTGTCTAATTTATGTTGATAATGAGGACTTGTCTTTGTTGGCAAATACAATTGACAGTATGAGTGCGCAAAACTATGAAAATTGGCATCTATCAGTTATTAGTTGTTTTGCCTGTCCTGATGAATTGTTTAATGAGGTGGAGCAGTTAAGTTGGTTGCATATTTCTGAATCAACTAACCTTAACGTAATTCTACATTCATTAAATGTAGAAAGTGAGTGGGTTGTTTTTTTAGAGGCAGGCGATGTGTTGGAAGTTCATGCTTTGAGTGCCTGTATTGAGTATTCATTGTATTACCCAGATAGTAAAGTTATTTATACTGATGAAGATACTCTCACTCCTGATGGTTATTATTATTCTCCAAATTTTAAACCTGACTTTAATTTAGATTTACTCTATTCAACTGACTATGTTGGAGGCTTAGCTTTTTTTAGGTTAACTGACCCTTGTGAATTCGGTGATGTTTTTTTTCCAAGTAAATTTATTGCGTATGATTTAATTTTCCGTTATTTAGAATTATTCTCTGAATCTGCTATTGCCCATAAAGATAGTGTTTTACTTCATAGGTTGAAAGCAGTGGAGGAAATAAAAAGTCAGCAAGTTGAATTCAGAGCAGGTTTATTAACTGACTATTTTAAAAGGAGTAATATTCAAGCGACTATAGATATTGAGCATGATAAAGGTAATTTATTTATTAGGTATATTCATAATGAAGAGCCTATGGTATCAATAATTATCCCTACTAAAGATCAGTTGGATATATTAAAGGCGTGTGTTAATAGTATTCTTGAAAAAACAAGCTATATAAATTATGAAGTTATTATTGTAGATAACCAGAGTTCTGAAGTTGAGACAATTGATTATTTTGAAAGTTTAAAGGGCAGTAAGTTAATTAAGGTCATTACATATGATGATGCTTATAATTATTCAGCGATAAATAATTTTGCTGTTTCAAGATCGTTAGGCGATTATGTTGTTTTATTAAATAATGACACGATGGTGCTACAAGAAAATTGGTTGCAAGGCATGTTAAATTATGCGCAATGTGCTGATGTCGGTGTCGTTGGTGTGAAACTGGTTTTTCCTAATAAAACTTTGCAGCATGCCGGTGTTATTTTAGGTATGGGGGGAAATGGAGTTGCAGAGCACCCGCATATTGGAATTCCAATGAATGATGAGGGATATATGGGTAGAGCTATGTGTGTCCAAAGTATGTCTGCAGTGACTGCAGCCTGTTTAATGTTGAAAAAATCTACGTATCTTGATGTGGGCGGCTTAGATGAAGAAAAATTTAAGATTTTATATAATGACGTTGATTTGTGCTTAAAGGTGAAATCTCTTGGTATGCGCAATGTATGGACACCTTATGTAACACTTATTCATCATGGTTCAACTTCAATTAAAAAGCTTAAGGTAGATGAGAAAAAACGTACTCAAACTCAGTATGAAGTTGACTCTATGGTGGACAAATGGCTGCCACAATTAGCAAGTGATCCGGCTTATAATAAAAATTTATCTTTAAAAACGAGCAATTTTAAGATTGATGATTCTTTGAATGTAACTTGGGATATTGACTGTAAAAGTAAGCCAAGAGTTTATTCTTTTCCGTTGGATAGTTCTGGTGTCGGCCAATATAGGGTAAGGGCGCCATTAGCAGCATTAACAAAATATGGATTAATTGAGAGTAGTTTAGCTAATAATTGGAATGATTTAATTTATCCTACGGCAGCTGAAATAGAGCGGATTAAGCCAGATGTTTTACTTTCCCAAAATGCATTTTTGGATCACTCTTTAACTTCGTGGAAGAAATATAGGCGCTTTAATAATGCCTTTATGGTTTCTGGTCTTGATGATTTAGTCTATATGTTGCCCGTTAATCATCCTAAGCAAGGAGTGTGGCCAAAAAATATTCGTCGTAAAGTGAAGGAGCTTTTTCATAATTCTGATCGCCTGATTGTTGCTAATGAAGCATTGGCTGAGGAGTTTCAAAAAATGGCTAGTGAGGTTGTAGTTGTCCCTAACTATTTAGAAGACTTTCGCTGGATTTCATTGAAGACCCCTACTAAACAAAAGGACAATAAACTACGTGTCGGTTGGGCTGGGGGGGCGGAGCATATTTATGATTTACAGTTTATAGTGCCTGTAGTTGAAGCGTTACACAAAGAGGTTGATTGGGTTTTTATGGGCTTATGTATTGATGAATTAAAGCCGTTTGTAAAAGAAATTCATGGTGGGGTTCAGTTTGAACTCTATCCACAACGATTGGCAGACTTGAATTTAGATTTAGCAATTGCCCCACTAATGCATAATAAATTTAATGAATGCAAAACGAATTTAAGGTTACTGGAATTTGGTGTAATGGGCTGGCCTATTGTCTGTTCAGATATTCTGCCATATCAAAATGCACCAGTAACTTGCGTTGCAAATAACACTAATGAGTGGATTCGAGTGATTCGAGAGAAGATAAATGAGCCTGATGAATTGTTAAAAGAAGGCGAGATGTTGAGGCAATGGGTAGTGGGTAACTATATGCTAGATGATCATTTGGATGAATGGGCTGCTGCTTTATTGCCTAATTAAGAAACTGCATGAAATAATTTACGCATTATCATCTGGGGCGCAGGTCTTTAGAGGCTGTGAAAGTATTCCGAAATTAGGTTAAAAAATCTACTTCGGCAACGAACAATCAATAAGTTATAGCATGTTTTTTGCTGTTTTTAGTTGTTTTATTGAATACTTTCACAGCCTCTTTAGCCTGCATTTTTAAAGGCGGACTCAAGTTCTGCGCCCCATTGTACTTAAGTTGTTTCGTCCATATTCCTAAGTAATGATAATGCGTTATGTTAGGTGTTTTTTTGGAGGAAGTATGAATTATTCAGATTATATTTCGATTGAAGTGGGTAAACGAGGTGGGCGACCTTGTGTTAGAGGTTTAAGAATTAGTGTCTATGATATTTTGACTTGGTTGGCTGATGGGATGTCAGATGTTGAAATTATTGAAGATTATCCGGAATTAAGTACGGATGATATTCGAGCGTGTTTAGCATTTGCAGCAAATCGAGAGCATAGTACAAATGTTATTTTGGTGCGATGAAGTTATTGTTAGATGAAAATATATCACGGCGAATTATTCCGTTTATATTGCAAGAATACCCTGGAAGTACTCAAATCTCTTTATTGAATAAGGAGCAAAGTTCTGATGCTGAAATATGGGATTTTGCTAAATTAAATGGCTATATTATTGTGACGAAAGATGCTGATTTTTATGATATGTCGGTTTTATATGGACAACCCCCTAAAGTTATTTGGTTGAAAATAGGTAACCAAAATAAAGCGGCGGTCATTAATGCTTTGCTGTGCAGTCGATCTGAGCTTGAAAAATTATTTATTGTTGAAGATAAGGTTTGTGTTGAGTTGTTGTAATGGTGTTGGTAAAAATGGGCCACACACTTAATGCGGGAGTGCTTTTGTGGCACTGTTATTTTATCGTAGGGGCAATCCCTTGTGGTTGCCCTGATTAATGGCGAATCATTAATGACAGGCACAAGGGACTACCTCTACAGTTACCCCGTCTTAAAATGGTGGCCAAAAAATGCATTGCTGATATCGCTGTTTTCTATAAAAAACTAAAAAAAACTAAAGATTAATTTAACTACGTCGATAACAAAAGCAGAGAACAATAATTAGTTGTTTCTAAAAAATTTAATAATGAACTTTATTTTCGGTACATCTCTAGGAGAACGATCATGGCTTCAGTAATCAATACCAATGTATTATCGTTGAATTCACAGCGTAATTTAAGTAAATCACAAAGTGGGTTAGCAACATCATTGCAACGATTATCATCAGGTTTACGTATTAATAGTGCGAAAGATGATGCGGCGGGTCTTGCGATTTCGGATCGTATGACTTCACAAATTAACGGTTTAAATCAAGCTGGTAGAAATGCTAATGATGGTATTTCACTAGCTCAAACGGCGGAAGGTGCATTAGCGCAAACTACGGATTTGTTACAAAGGATGCGTGAGCTATCAATTCAGTCTTCTAACTCAACTAACTCAGCAGGTGATAGGGCAGCATTGCAATCAGAGGTTAACCAGCTTAAGCAAGAAGTTGATCGAATTTCATCAACTACTGAGTTTAATGGCCTGAAATTATTGGATGGATCATTTACTTCTCAAAAATTTCAGGTGGGGGCAAACGCTAATCAAACGATTAATGTTTCAATTGATGGTTCGTCTACCACAAGTTTACAAGATAACCGGATTGATGCGGGAAATACAAATGCAACATCAGGTACTGTTTCAGTACAGGCAGCGACTGGTAGTGGAAGTGTTGGGTCTGCCAATGGAATGGGAGCTCAAACACTGACAATTAATGGGACTTTTGGGAAGGTAGATGATTTAGATATTTCTGCAAATGATTCTGCATTTACGGCGGCGGCAGAAATTACTTCGCGTGAGTCTGAGACGGGTGTCACGGCAGATGCTATTACTGAATTTAAGTTGTCAGGTGTTGCATCAGGAACAATTTCATTTGATATTTTTACAGGTGATGGTACAAGCTCAGATTCAACTAGAGAAACTATTTCAGCGCAAGTTGGATCTGACCTCGATTACAGTGCTTTAGTTTCTGAAATTAATAAAAAAACAGGAACAACAGGTGTAACAGCAGAGTTAAATACAGATGGGACAGTAAAAATAACTCAATCAGATGGTAAGGATGTCGCTTTAAGTAATGTTGTGCACAGCAATGATGATACCAGTATAACTGTGCAGGCATATCAAAAAGATGATGATGAAAATAAAGATCAGTTAGCTGGAACTGCTGTTGATTTAGATGGGTCAGGCTCAGGAAATAGTACAAGAGTGACAGGCCGGATTGATATGCATTCTGCTGGAACATATACTGCAAGCTCAAGTGCTTCAAGTGCTTCGGGTAGTATTTTTGATAGTGCGGGGTCAGGAACAATACAAGGTTCGCAAGCGAACAAATTGGCAACAGTAGATATTAGTAGTATTGATGGCGCGCAAAGTGCAATCACAATTTTGGATGCAGCATTATCGCAAGTAAGTGGCTTTCGAGGAGATTTAGGTGCGGTGCAAAACCGATTTGATGCAACTATTACTAGTTTACAGGCGACTTCTGAAAACTTAGCTGCAGCACGAAGTCGAATTCTTGACGCCGATTTTGCGGAAGAGACGGCTAACTTAACTAAGTCTCAAATCATGGTGCAGGCAGGTACTGCGATGTTGGCTCAGGCTAACCAAGTTCCACAAGGTGTATTGAGTTTATTGGGTTAGAATACTAATTGATAAACAGGAGTTAGCTTATAAAAGGCTAACTCCATTTGTTGTTATTAAAATAGGAGTAAGGTTATGGACATTAATCCAAACATGACAAATATCGCCCCTGTTGACTCAAAGCCGCAGGGTGTTTCTGCATTACAAGAAGGGCAGAAAGCTAAAATTGATGGTGTTGCTACAAAAGTTGAGGCGGCAAAGCAAAAAGAAGCAGTTGAAGAAAAGGCGACTGTCACTGAAAAGCCAGTAGATGCTAAAGAGTTAAATGCGGCGGTTGAAAAAATCAATAATCAGCTGAAGATTGATCAGAAAGGCTTAGCTTTTTCCGTTGATGAAGCGAGTGGTCGTGATGTAGTAAGTATATTAGATACTAAAAGCAAGGAAGTGATTAAGCAATATCCTACTGAAGAAGTGCTTAAATTAGCGGCTGATTTAGGTGAGCTAACTGAAGGTGGTTCGATGGAGCAAGCATTTAATATTTTTACTTCAGAAGCGTAAGATTTTAAAGAAAAAAGTGATGAATTATTTATAAGGAGAGCGGTTATGGCACTTACATCATCTGGTATAGGTTCTGGGCTTGATATTGATAGTTTAGTCACTCAACTAGTGGCGGCTGAAGGATCAGCTCCCTCATTCCGTTTAAATAAACGCGAAGCAGTTTATCAATCGGATTTATCAGCAATAGGGCAGTTAAAATCTGCGCTAAGCGAATTCCAAACAAGCTTGGAAAGTTTGAGTAATGTTGATAAATTACAACCTCGTTCGTCCAGTTCTAGTGATCCTTCACTCTTTACAGCTTCTGCTGACCAGACGGCTTCCGCTGGAAGTTATGAAATAGAAGTTTTAACTTTAGCGCAACCTGCTAAAGTGCGCTCAAATAGTTTTACTGATTCAGATACGGAAATTATTGGTACAGGCACATTAGATATTAGTCTCGGTGCAAACACTTTTCAAATTGCAGTTGATAGTACTAATAATACGCTTGAGGGTATTCGTGATGCAATTAATAATGCTCCTGATAATTCAGGTGTCTCTGCATCAATCATTAACGTGGATGGCGGTCCGCAATTAGTATTAGATTCGAGTACTAATGGTTCGGCTAATACAATTACTATTGCTGCGACCGATGATGATGGTGCGGATGGTTTTGATTTAGCGCGTTTAGATTCGGCAAATTTAATCGTTGCGCAACCGGCACAAGATGCAACATTTTATTTGGATAATCAATTGGTAACAAAGGATAGTAATAGTTTTTCTGATGTTATTACAGGTGTGACGATTGATTTGAAGAAAGAGGCTGTTGGTACGCCTGAAACTTTAACGGTTGAATTAGATTCAGGTGCTATTGAAGCTAAAGTGAAACGCTTTGCATTAACTTATAATGCATTGACTGATACGCTCAAGCAATTATCCAGTTATGACCCTGAAACAAAAATAGCGGGACCTTTGCAAGGCGATGCTTTGTTGCGAGGCGTACAAAATAGTGTGCGTAATATCTTAGGTGACTCAATCGATGGTTTGAAATATGGAAATATTACAGAGCTTGGTATTACCACGGATGAGGCGGGACATTTTCAGGTGGATACGACCCGACTAGCTGAAGTGATGGCTGAGGATTTTACGGCTGTATCGGAGTTATTTGCGAGTGATAATGGGCTCGTGTCTAAATTAGATAAAACCTTGGATGCATATTTATCGTCAACCGGATCGATCCCTTCTAGGGAAACAAGTTTAAAAGGCAGTATTAGCGATGTAGCTGATGATCGTGAAGTGCTAGGTAAGCGATTAGCTGCAATAGAAAAGCGTTATCGCTCTAAATTTTCCGCAATGGATTTATTGTTGGGGCAGTTACAAAATACCAGTACTTATTTGGCGCAGCAGTTAGCTAATTTACCTGGTGTTGTTCGTAATAAATAAATTACTTACTTACTTAAGTAGCTTTAGGTGTGGCTCCTTTAGTTGAGTTTTGTCTGTGGGTTTTAGGGCGGCGGTTTGGTTAAAATTCAGAATTCAATAGCCATATTCTTTATTTTAGAATGTTAATGGTGAGTTTTTTCAAAAAATAGCTAAAGTTTTATGTTTTCAAGACGATATAGATACTGGTTGAAGGTATTTATATTTTAAGAAGTTTAGACATAAAAAGGAGTGTGACATGAATGCAAGTGTAGCAATGAAACAGTATCAATCTGTTGGAGTGCATAGTGGCGTAATGGATGCTTCACCACATCGATTAATTCAAATGTTAATGGAAGGGGTGTTGCAAA
>Ga0209707_1001528_pt1 | contig 12867 bp, 12 predicted proteins | sample EN4Hudsemesocosm_FD_184630 | JGI IMG/M metagenome (GOLD analysis project Ga0209707, IMG submission 184630) | Methane-oxidizing microbial communities from mesocosms in the Hudson Canyon - EN4B Hudson Canyon (SPAdes) (version 2) | ecosystem: Environmental > Aquatic > Marine > Cold seeps | place... | reverse complement strand
TCAATCAGGCAGGATGGTCGTTCTTATCGCTATCAATTTAAAGCGCCCGATAATATTGCTAAATATATAGCGGAAAAAGGCTCTATTTGTATTAACGGGGTAAGCTTAACCGTCAATGAAATAGATGGGGCAAAATTTAGTGTCAATATTGTGCCACATACCCTAAAGGAAACAACCTTGGGTGAGCTGGTAAGTGGCAGTAAGGTAAATCTTGAAGTGGATTTGCTGGCAAGATATATGGAAAGGTTAATGAAGGGTGGCGCGGCAGCTTGTTCAACGGGTGCGGTCACCGAAGAATTATTACAAAACAGTGGTTTTTTTAACAAATAAATATAATTGAATGAATACAACTGAAGAAATCATAGAAGATTTTCGCCAAGGTAAAATGGTCGTCATAATGGATGATGAGGATCGCGAAAATGAAGGTGATCTGATTATGGCTGCGTCTTTTACCCAGGCTGCCGACATTAATTTTATGGCTAAGTATGGTCGGGGATTAATTTGCCTGACATTAACGCGTGAACATTGTCAGCAGCTTAGATTGCCATTGATGGTTAATGATAATAAAACGGCACATTCAACTAATTTTACTGTTTCTATTGAAGCGGCTGTAGGCGTGACGACGGGTATTTCTGCGGCAGATAGAGCGTTAACAGTACAAGCGGCTGTGGCAAAAAATGCAACGCCTGATGATTTGGTTCAGCCGGGACATATTTTTCCATTAATGGCGCAGGCGGGTGGTGTGTTAAACCGGGCGGGTCATACTGAGGCGGGTTGTGATTTGGCGCGCTTGGCGGGTACTGAGCCTGCGGCAGTGATTGTGGAAATTTTAAATGAAGACGGTACCATGGCAAGGCGACCTGATCTGGAAGTTTTTGCAAAACAGCATGGTCTTAAAATAGGCACCATTGCTGATTTGATTCAATATAGAATTCAAAACGAAAATACCCTGGATCGCATTAGTGTTTGCGATTACCCGACTGAATACGGGGATTTTAAAATGTATGCTTATCAGGATAGAAATGATGATAATGTACATTTGGCATTAGTAATGGGTGATGTGACAGGTGATGAGCCAATATTAATAAGGGTTCATGCACGAAACCTGCTGGATGATATGTTTTCCTCGAAGCGTTCGGCGGGAACTATCAGTATAGATGATGCGATGAAAAAGATTGCTGCAGAAGGGCGGGGTGTATTAGTTGTTATTAGGCAGAGTGAAGATAATAAAGCGCTAGTCGAGCATATTCATCAGTATCAGTTAGAAGATAATGGTGTGGTTCCGCCTGAGGCTACTGAGAAAAAAATGGATTGGCGTACAACAGGGACCGGTGCCAGGGTGTTGGCTGATTTAGGTGTGCGTAAAATGAAAGTGATGGGCGTTGAAAAAAAGTATTTCGGCTTATCGGGTTATAATCTGGAAGTTGTAGGGCATACTGAGTAAGAGGATGACGCTGTTGCCGCTATCGTAAAATGAGTTCTGATGATTGTTGTACTGATGATTCAGAATTGTAAAATTTAATATAAAGTAGAGAAAGAAAATGTCGACAGTTAAAGTATTAGAAGGAAATTTATCCGCTCAAGGTGGTAAGTTTTGTATTGTGGCTTCCCGTTTTAACAGTTTTATTGTTGAGCAGTTAGAGGGTGGTGCAATTGATGCATTGGTTCGACATGGAGCAAATAAGGAAGATATTTGTTTAGTCAAAGCGCCAGGCGCGTTTGAGTTGCCAATGGTGGTACAGCGTATCGCGGCAACAAAAAAATATGATGCGATTATTGCTCTTGGAGCGGTTATTCGTGGTGGAACGCCACATTTTGAATATGTTGCAGGTGAGTGTGTAAAAGGTATTGCTTCGGTTTCTTTGCAATATGATGTGCCTGTCAGTTTTGGTGTGTTAACGGTTGATAGTATTGAGCAGGCTATTGAGCGCGCAGGTACAAAAGCGGGTAATAAAGGTGCGGAAGCTGCAATGTCAGCAGTCGAGATGGTTAGTTTATTTAATAGTCTGGAAAATTAATGAGTCAGGCAAAAACTAATGCTCGAAAGTGTGCGGTACAGGCGCTTTATCAATGGCAAATGACAGGTGAAACGCTGAGTCGGATAGAAATGAATTTTCTGGAAGAAGAGTTGCTGAAAGGTGCGCAGAAAACATATTTTACTGAGATTTTTTATGGTGTGCCTAAGCAGTTGCATGCAATTGATGAAGCCTTGGCTGAATTTGTAGATCGACCCGTAGAAAAAATTGACCCAGTAGAAAGGGCTGTTTTAAGAATTGGTGTGTATGAGCTGATTAATCGATTGGAGACACCGTACAAAGTAATCATTAATGAGGGTGTTAATCTGGCCAAGTGTTTTGGCGCTGATGGCAGTCATAAATATGTTAATGGTATTTTGGATAAAGTGAGCCAAAAACAGCGTGCAGTAGAAATTAAAGCGAAACAAAAAAATAAATAAAATGGTTGTGAACAATCTGCTGGTCGCTTCCATGCTGCCCCTCAATACACGGCGTGAATACATCCATGTATCCTTGCTGTCAACAGTTTTGAAAATCAGCATGGAAACAACTTTAGAAATGATCAAGCTGTTTTTAGTTTATAGTCATAAGAATAAAAGCTGTGGCATTATCTGAATTCGGTTTAATTCAGCGTTATTTTACCTCGCAATCCCTGATTAATTCGGTGAATCGATTGGGGGTGGGTGATGATTGTGCGCTAATCAAGGTTTCTGAGGGTGATGAGCTTGCAGTTACTGTTGATACAATGGTTGAAGGCGTGCACTTTTTTTCTGGTGCGGACCCAAGAGCGTTGGGGCGAAAGTTATTGGCGGTTAATCTAAGTGATTTGGCTGCAATGGGGGCGACGCCCGTATCGGCAACTCTGGCATTAACATTGCCTGAGGTAAATGAACAATGGTTAAAATTATTTTCAGCAGGCTTTTTAGAATTAGCAGCACAATTTTCTGTTGATTTAATTGGCGGAGATACCACCAAGGGTCCTTTGACGTTGACTGTCCAGGCGATGGGTGTGGTACCAGAAGGGTTGGCATTAAGGCGTTCGAAGGCAAAAGTAGGGGATCTTATTTTTGTTACCGGCACTGGCTTGGGTGATGCGGGTTTAGGTTTGAAAATAGAGCAAGGTTATTTTTCTAAATTTGCTACGGATGCTTTAAACAAGTTTCATAGGCCTGAACCAAGAGTGCTGGAAGGTTTGAAAATAAGAGATTATGCCAGTTCATGTATCGATTTATCAGATGGTATAGCCTCTGATTTGATGCATATTTTAGATACAAGTGCTGTTGGCGCTTTATTAGATTGGGATAGCGTTCCTTTGTCTAAAGCAGTTAAGGCTTACGTGGAAGAGACCGCTGACTGGAAATTGCCATTGTCGGCAGGTGAGGATTACGAATTATGTTTTACTGTGAGTCCTGATAAGCTGGCGTCTATTAATATAGAGTGTACTCAAGTAGGGGTGATTGAACAGCAGCCAGGTTTAAGAGTTCAGCGTTTGGGTGAAATACAAGAATTGGGAGTAAAGGGTTTTGAGCATTTTTCTTAATTCTGAATATGGCAGGAATAAGCTGTCAGCTAAGCAAATTATGTCTAGTCCTGTCATGTTCCTAGCCTTTGGCTTTGGTTCTGGTTTGGCTAAGAAGGCGCCAGGTACTATGGGTACGCTTGCTGCTATTCCTGTTTATTTGGCTTTTATACAGGCAGATATCTGGATATACAGTGTTTTAACAATACTGGTTTGTGTGTTTGGAATTCGGATTTGTGATGATGCGGCCAAACAGTTGGGAGAGCATGATTTTGGTGGCATAGTCTGGGATGAGGTGGCAGGTTATCTTGTTACTATGTGGCTGGTTCCTTTTTCTTGGTATGCAGTGTTGATTGGTTTTGTTTTGTTTCGAATTTTCGATATTTTAAAGCCATGGCCTATTAAATGGGTGGATAAAAAAGTTGAGGGTGGTTTTGGTATCATGCTTGATGATGTGTTGGCTGGCATCTTTTCTGCGGTGCTGTTGTATTTTATAGTTTGAGTTCTGTGGTGTAGAGACCTTGCATGCAAGGTCTCTGTTTTAAAGTGTTATATGTAAGTGATTGATATGTCAGTCTTAAGTTTTTATTTTCTTTAAAAGAAATAAAAAGCTTGCCAATCATGGAAAAATGCTTATAATAGTAAAAATCAATCGCGGGGTGGAGCAGTTTGGTAGCTCGTCGGGCTCATAACCCGAAGGTCGTAGGTTCAAATCCTGCCCCCGCTACCATTGATCTGGCTTTTCAAATGTCATTGGCAATCAATGGTTTGAGTAGTCTGTGTTTTATATTGCGGCTTTCTTTTGTCGTTTTGTCTTCAGTAGTAATTTTCTGAATATCAGTCAAATATCCATAAAGATCAATTTTAAGATCTTTTATTGGTTTCTGGCGAATAAAGTAATCAATCGCGGGGTGGAGCAGTTTGGTAGCTCGTCGGGCTCATAACCCGAAGGTCGTAGGTTCAAATCCTGCCCCCGCTACCATTGATTAGGATTTTTAAGTCTCATTGACATGAATAGTCCTTGTTTTATATTACGGTCTTCTTTCATAGTTATATCCTCAGTAGTAATTTCCTGAATACCAGTCTCTATATCCATGGGTATCAATTTTTAGATCTTTTATTGGTTTCTGGCGTTAAAGTAATTTTTTCTATTAGTATTCATATTTGTTCCTAGGCTTCCCCGTGTTTATTGTCAATTCTCGCTTTTCATGAGATTTTAACCTCATCACGATTGCGGTTCGCCATAGCTGGATGAATTCAAGGTTTTATTGGCTTGTCTTTGCTGGGTAAAAGCTCATTTAGTTCCTCTTGACTTTCTAAGGTGCGAATAAGGTCGTCTTTTATTGCTGCAGCTGAAGCGCCGTCTTAAATTGCCTGAGCAATATTTTCTTTCGCTAATTTGACTTGTTTTGCCTTGTCATATTTTAAAAGTGCATTTTGTTCTGATTGCAGCAAGCTCATGTGGCGAGTATATTCTTCATGAAAACTTGAGCTAAGTCATCGTGTATTAATGTCCTTCTCGTTTCAGTGATTCAATGGATTGACAGTCTATTTATTATAGATAATCTGGGTGGCTATTAATTACTCTCAGGGCAGTGATAGCATTTAATATCAAAATTAATGACGTAATATGTGTTTTTATTTTTAACGACACAATTGGTTTTATATGTTTGCTGGTGGCTTAGTCTGTTTGCTCGTGACTTGTCGAGCTTTATATGTTGTTTATAAAAGTTGGATTAGAAGATTTATAGGGCTTTGAATGGGGGGTCTGTCGCAATTATTTGTAGTCTTTTGCGTTCACCCTAGGTAAAAAAACATAGAAAATGGAGCTGGGTGTTTTTTCTTTGAGTGTGTTGTTTTTATCTGTTTTTACTTCCTTTGGTTGTTAAAATGGATTGTTTAGTGTTATAATTATTGGATCGATAGGTACTGACTCCCTCAATATTTGAAAGTAGCGTATCTTAAAGTGGTGGGTTGTTGTGCTGTAAGGTCCTTGGCAATGTCAAGTGATTACAGTGGGTAACTATCCCTCTGCTACCAGATTTATAGGAACCCCTTTATGGGGTTTTTTTGTTTTCTAAGCTTGGTAAAGTTTAGTATTAGGATTTATTTAGGGAAGAGCCATAGGCTCTTTTTTTTTGTTTGAAAGAAAGTGAGGCAGTATGAAGCAGGCTCCTGAGCATTTGGTTAATTTAATTGAGCCAATTGTAGATGGTCTAGGGTATGAGTGCGTGGGCATTGAGTACAATCCTCATCCAAAGAACGGTCTGTTAAGGGTTTATATTGACTCGGAAAATGGTGTTTTAGTTGAGGATTGTACCAAGGTAAGTCACCAGTTAAGTGGCATGCTAGATGTTGAAGACCCTATTGTTGATAACTATCAGCTTGAGGTGTCATCCCCTGGTGCTGAAAGACCTTTTTTTAAGGTTTCTCAATTCGAGAGATTTATCGGTAGTACCGTCATTATCAATGTTTTTAAACCGATTGATAATAGAAGAAAGCTAACCGGAATTATTGAACGGGTTGATGTTGAGAATGATGTTGTTGTCATTCAGCAAGATGATTACAGTTTAGAAATCCCGTTTCAGGCTATGAGTAAAGCTCGGTTGATGCCTGATTACTTAATTAAAAAAGGAGGGCGTAATGGCAAATAAAGAAATTTTGTTAGTAGCAGATGTTTTTGCAAATGAAAAGGACATTGATAAAGACGTTGTTTATCAAGCATTGGAATTCGCATTGGCAGCCGCTGCAGTCAAACGTCATAATAACCAAGTTCTCGCTCGCGTAGAAATTAATAGAGTAACAGGTGAATATACAACTTTTCGTCGTTGGGAAGTCGTGGGCGAAAACAAGGATATTGATGGTGATCTGGAGTTTCCTGATTCACAGTCTTTATTAGAAGTCGCTCAAATGGATGATCCTGATATTGAAGTCGGTGATTTTATTGAGGAAGAGATTGAATCGGTTGCTTTTTGTCGCATTGCGGCTCAAACAGCCAAGCAAGTTATTATTCAAAAGATCAGAGAAGCTGAACGTAAGAAAATTGTTGCAGCTTATGAAGATCGAGTCGGTGAGTTAGTTACAGGTGTTGTTAAACGCTTGGAAAAAGGCAGTGTTTATCTGGATTTGGGTGGAAATGTCGAGGCTTATATTCCCAAAGAAGAAATGATTCCCAGAGAATCAATTCGTATTGGCGATAGAGTTAGAGGTTATTTGAAAGAAGTCCGCTCGGAAGTTCGGGGTCCACAGTTATTTGTTAGTCGATCAGCACCTGAATTGTTAATTGCTTTGTTTAGATTAGAGGTGCCTGAAGTGGGTGAGGGCATGATTGATGTTCTCGGAGCGGCAAGAGACCCAGGTTCACGCGCTAAGATTGCAGTCAGAAGTAATGATCCAAGATTAGACCCAGTAGGGGCTTGTGTTGGTATGCGAGGTTCAAGGGTACAAGCTGTTTCTAATGAGTTGGCTGGTGAGCGAGTTGATATCATTCTTTGGAATGATAATGAGGCTCAGTTTGTCATTAATGCTATGTCACCTGCTGAAATTGATGCCATCGTAGTTGATGAAGATAAACACAGCATGGATGTTTCGGTAGCGGCAGATAATTTATCTCAGGCTATAGGTCGAGGCGGACAAAATGTTCGATTGGCTACGCAATTAACGGGCTGGGAATTAAATGTTCGTGATGCCAGTACAGAAAGTGCTACAGGTGATCAGGAAATGGCTGCTGTTAAGCAGGCATTTATTGATCAGCTGGATGTTGATGAAGAGATTGCCGATATCTTAATTGAAGTGGGTTTAACTAACGTAGAAGAAATTGCTTATATTCCAGTTGAAGAAATGCTGGAAATAGAAGGTTTCGACGAAGAGTTGGTTGAGGCTTTAAGAGGCAGGGCTAAAGATGCTGTGTTAATTAATGCAATTGCTTCAGAAGAGGCGATTGAAACGTCTAAACCAGCAGCAGACCTTTTAGCGATGGAAGGTATGGAAGAAGACTTGGCACATGAAATGGCTGCAAAGGGTATCTTGACCATGGAGGACTTGGCGGATCAGGCAATTGATGATCTTCTGCAGTTTTCGGGGATGGATGAAGAAAGGGCAGGAAAACTGATTATGAAAGCGCGCGAACCATGGTTTGCAGACGATCAAAGCGAAGGGTAGGGGGAAAATATGAGTGATAAGACAGTAAAAGAATTGGCAGAGATGGTGAAAATACCTCTGGATCGCTTTTTGGAACAATTAAAGGAAGCTGGGGTTTCTGCTTCTGCACCTGAGGATTTGATCGACGAAGATGAGCGAGTGAAATTATTGGCACATCTGCGTAAAAGACATGGTAAAACGGAAGCTGATGAAGGTGCTGAAGTACCTAAAAAAATCACCTTGAAGCGCAGAAAGGTGTCTGAATTGACTCAGTCTACGGGTCCTGGCGAAGCTAAGAAAACAGTTAATGTCGAAGTAAGAAAGAAGAAAACCTATATAAAGCGTGGCGAACCTGATATTTCAGCAGAGCAAAAAGAAATTGAATTGGCTAAGAAGGCCTTGGAAGATCAGAAGGAACAGATAGCGGCTGAAGAAGAAGATAGAAAAAAGCATGAAGCAAGTATTCAGGCGGCCCTTGATGAGAAAAAACAAACAGAAGTTGCTGTATTAGCAGAGAAACAAAAAGCAGTTACTGAAGAAAAAGTACCCGCTGTTGAAGCGCAAGTTGTTGTGGCTGAAGATAGTGTGGCTAAAGAAGAGGTTTCTGTGGTAGAAAAAAAATCAGATAAGCCGGCAGATTTGGAAAAAGTTGCCGAAGTAGAAGTAGTAAGCGTTTCTGCAGAATCAGAAGAAAAACCAGCTGATACGCCAGAAAAGCCAGCAGAGCCTGAAGTGCCAAAACTTTCGGAAGAAGAAATTACTGCAAAACGTCTGGAAGCAGAGAAAAAAGCAAGACTTGAAGCTTCAATAGAAAGAAATGCTGCAAAAGTAAGAAAGCAGGCTGAAGCAAAAAAACAGCAAACACTGCATAAGAAAAAACAGGCAGCTTCACCGGGTGCAAATAGAAATGCACCTGTAGCTGCTAGGCCTGCTGGACCAGCACCTAAAAGAGGTCTGGCTCCTGGTCGTGGGCAAGCGATGCCGACAGGTGCAGGTAGAAGACAAAAAGGTAAAAAAGGTAAGCAGAAAAGAATTCAGTTGGCTGCTGAGTCAGATGCGAAGCATCAGTTTGCAAAGCCAGTTGAAGCCATTATTAAAGATGTAACCATACCTGAAATGGTGATGGTTTCAGATCTTGCTCAAAAAATGAGTGTTAAAGTTGGTGAGGTCATTAAACAGTTAATGAAACTGGGTATTATGGCAACAATCAACCAGACTATTGATCAGGATACGGCTGTTATTCTGGTTGAAGAAATGGGGCATAAACCCGTTCTGCAAAGTGAGGATGATCTAGAGAAAGAAATGATGGCGGATGTGGTTGATCAGCAAGAGTCTGATAATCGCGAGTTATCATCTCGTGCACCTATCGTTACCATTATGGGGCACGTAGATCATGGTAAAACTTCTTTGCTTGATTATATTCGTGAAACTCGAGTCGCATCGGGTGAAGCGGGTGGTATTACCCAGCATATTGGTGCTTATCAGGTTAAAACTGATCATGGTAGTGTGACTTTTCTTGATACTCCAGGGCATGCTGCTTTTACAGCAATGCGTGCACGTGGAGCAGAAGTGACGGATGTTGTTATTGTCGTAGTTGCTGCGGATGATGGGGTAATGCCTCAGACTAAAGAAGCGGTTGAGCATGCTAGAGCAGCGGGTGTTCCTCTGATTGTTGCCATCAATAAAATGGATAAGCCTGAAGCGAATCCAGATAAAGTGATGCAAGAAATGGCGACTCTGAATGTTGTGCCTGAAGAATGGGGTGGTGACGTTCAATTCTTGAAAGTTTCAGCTAAAAGTGGAGAAGGGATTGATGAGTTAATTGAAGCACTTATTTTGCAATCTGAAATTCTGGAATTAAAAGCGCCTGTTGAAGGGGCGGCTTCTGGTTTTGTCATTGAATCAAGATTAGATAGAGGGCGCGGTGCAGTTGCGACTATTCTGGTACAGAAAGGTACTTTGAAGAAAGGTGAGATCGTTATCTGTGGACATGAATATGGTCGAATCAGAGCCATGTTTGATGAAAACGGAAAGGCAATTACCGAAGCAGGTCCTGCAGCACCAGTAGAAATTCTTGGTTTATCAGGTACACCTGAGGCCGGAGATGAATTTACTTTCGCTCAAAATGAAAAAGCAGCCAAAGAATTGGCAGAGCATAGAGAAGATAGAAAGAAATCTACTAAACATGCTGCTCAGCAAGCATCTAAACTGGATGAAGTATTTTCTAGAATGGCGGCAGGCGACACTTCAACATTGAATGTAGTCATTAAAACGGATGTGCAAGGTAGCTTGGAAGCATTACGCGAATCATTGGTTAGTTTATCGAATGATGAAGTGTCTGTTAAATGTGTTTATGGTGGTGTGGGTGGTATTAATGAAGGGGATGCGAACTTGGCATTAGCTTCAGGTGCTATATTAATGGGCTTTAATGTCCGTGCCGATGCAACTGCGCGTAAATTAATTCAAGAAAAAGAAATTGATTTACATTACTACAGCATTATTTATGAAGCGATAGATGAAGTTAAACGTGCTCTAAGTGGCATGCTGGCTCCTGAAATTCAGGAAAATATCGTCGGTCTTGCTGAAGTGCGTGATGTGTTTAAATCACCTAAGCTTGGTGCTATTGCTGGTTGTATGGTTATTGATGGCGTAGTGAAGAGAAATCTTCCAATTCGTGTGTTGCGTGACAATATCGTTATCTATGAAGGCCAGTTAGAATCATTACGTCGATTCAAAGATGATGCGAATGAAGTCAAGATGGGCATGGAATGTGGTATTGGTGTGAAAAACTACAATGATGTCAAAAATGGTGATCAGATCGAAGTTTTTGAGCGTGTAGAAGTCAAAAGGGAGCTGTAAACTGTGGCTAAAGAGTATGGTCGTAGTGAGCGGGTTTCTTCTCAAATGCAGAAAGAACTTGCTTATGTATTACAGCGTGAGACGGATGATTCTCGTTTAGGTTTTGTAACTGTGAACGAGGTGGTTGTCTCTAAAGACCTTGCTGTCGCTAAGATATACATCACCGTTTTAAACGGTGATGATCAGGCAAAGGCTGATAATGTGAAGGTGCTGAATGAACTTGCACCGGTTATTCGTCATCAGGTAGCAAAAAGAATGCGATTAAGGCATATCTCTGATTTTAGGTTTTATTATGATAATTCCTTTGATACGGGTATGCGTGTTGCAGAATTGCTTTCTGAAGATGACAGTAATAATCAGGAGTGATGCTTGAGTAAGCGTAAGTCTGGCCGCAATGTTAATGGGATAATTCTATTAGATAAGCGGCTAGGTGTTTCATCAAACAGAGCCTTACAGGAAGTCCGCCGATTATTTAATGCTAACAAAGCAGGGCACACTGGAAGCTTGGATCCCTTGGCGACAGGCTTGTTACCTTTGTGTTTTGGTGAGGCAACTAAAGTTTCAGCAATGATGCTGGATGACAATAAACGTTATCAGGCGGTTGTAAAGTTAGGTGTAATGACAGATACGGGTGATGCTGAAGGTGAAATTATTGAGCAGAAGCCAGTACCAGAATTGACGCAGCAATTGATTGAGGATTGTCTTAATGGATTTGTTGGGGAGATTGACCAGGTTCCTCCTATGTATTCTGCATTAAAGCATAATGGCAGAAAGTTATATGAGTTGGCTAGGGAAGGTAAAACGGTTGAGCGAAAAGCACGAAGAATTAGTATTTTTGAATTAAAATTACTGGATTCAACGGCAGATAGCTTAACGCTTGATGTGTTTTGTTCTAAAGGAACTTATATTCGTTCTTTAGCTGAAGATATTGGTCACAAACTGGGCTGTGGAGGGACGATTACGGCCTTAAGACGAACGCAATCAGGGCAGTTTAAGCTTGAAGATGCTTTAACTATTGAACAATGTCAGGCGATGTCGCTTGAACAGCTTACTGCGGGTTTGCTGGCAGTTGATCAGCCGCTGTGTGATGTACCTATTATTGAGCTGTCAGAGCAACAAGCTGTTTTAATTAAACATGGTCAACAAATTCAGCATGGAACCGAGACGATTCAAGGGCTGGTTAGAATGTATAGCGAACAAGTCTTTTTAGGCTTGGGAGAATTGCTATTGAATGGTAGACTGGTACCGAAAAAAATTTTTAATTTAAGTAACGAAGTTACTTAAGAAAAATAGGAATAGAGCAAATTGCCTTTTTCTATAAATACATCTGTTTCTACACCCTATACGTGGAGACAATGTCGTTAACAAACCACTTATAACAGTGGTTTATAATTAAAATTAATCTATAGGGATTAAAATGCCATTTACAGCAGAACAAAAAAAAGCCGTTGTTGAAGAATACCGCACATCAGACACCGATACAGGTTCACCTGAAGTTCAAGTAGCTTTATTAACAGCGCATATTACTCATTTAACACCACACTTTGCGTCACATAAAAAAGATAACCACTCTCGTCGTGGATTGTTGCGCATGGTAAATCAACGTCGTAAGTTGTTGGATTATTTGAAGAAAAAAGACGTGACTCGTTACCGTTCATTAATTGAGCGTTTAGGTCTACGTAAGTAAGAATAATAAAAACGGTGCTTAATCTGCAAAGGTTAAGCGCCGTTTTTGTTTGTAACATGATTTTGTAAAGTGAAGACTATAAAAGCTCTTCATATTAATAACCTTTAATTAAGGATCTTAATTTTGACTCCTATCAGGAAAGAATTTAAATACGGCGATCATCTTGTAACTATGGAAACGGGTGAAATTGCTCGTCAAGCCAGCGGAACAGTATTGATTGATGTTGAAGGTACTTCAATACTTGTAGCGGTTGTAGGTAAAAAAGAAGCTAAAGGGGGCGACTTTTTTCCTTTAACAGTAAACTACCAAGAAAAAGCTTACGCGGCGGGTAAAATCCCGGGTGGATTTTTTAAGCGTGAAGGCCGTCCGACTGAGAAAGAAACACTGACTTCTCGTTTGATCGACAGACCAATTCGTCCATTATTCCCTGATGGCTATACTAATGAAGTGCAAATTGTTGCGACAGTTGTTTCATTAAACCCAGAAGTTGATACTGAAGTAGCTGCTTTATTAGGTGCTTCTGCTGCTTTAGCAGTTTCAGGCTTGCCTTTTAATGGTCCTATTGGTGCTGCAGTTGTTGGTTATAACAATGGTTCTTACCTATTAAACCCAACAAAAACTGAACTTGAAGAGTCTCAGTTAGAGTT
>Ga0209707_1001522_pt1 | contig 12912 bp, 12 predicted proteins | sample EN4Hudsemesocosm_FD_184630 | JGI IMG/M metagenome (GOLD analysis project Ga0209707, IMG submission 184630) | Methane-oxidizing microbial communities from mesocosms in the Hudson Canyon - EN4B Hudson Canyon (SPAdes) (version 2) | ecosystem: Environmental > Aquatic > Marine > Cold seeps | place... | reverse complement strand
ACTTCTTTACAAAAACCATTTACAATCATGGAAATGGCATTTTCTTCACTGATTCCTCTTTGATTCAAAAAAAACAATTGTTCATCTGAGATTTTTGATGTGGTTGCTTCATGTTCTACAAAACTTGTTTGGTTTTTAATTTCTTGATAGGGGTAAGTCATTGCACTACATGAACTCCCTATTAATAAAGAGTCGCATTGGGAATGATTCCTTGAAGAGGCGGCATTTTTACCCATCTTCACTAAACCTCTATAGGCATTTTTTCCTTTTAGTGCTGAAATACCTTTTGAAATTATGGTTGACTTGGTATTTTTACCAAGATGTAACATTTTTGTTCCCGTATCTGCTTGTTGAGCTAGACTTGTTAATGCGATGGAATAAAACTCCCCAATACTGTTATCCCCTTTTAAAATACAGCTGGGATATTTCCATGTAAGCAGGGATCCAGTTTCAACTTGTGTCCATGAGATTTTTGAGTTATCACCTTTACATATACCTCTCTTGGTGACAAAGTTTAATATTCCACCTTTCCCGTTTTCATCCCCTGGATACCAGTTTTGTATGGTAGAGTATTTTATTTGTGCATCTTTAAGAGTAACAAGCTCAACCACAGCTGCGTGGAGTTGTCTGGTATCTCTGCTTGGAGCGGAACATCCTTCATTATATGAAACATAACTTCCCTCATCAGCAATAATAAGTGTTCTTTCAAATTGACCTGTATTTAAGGCATTGATTCTAAAATATGTGGACAGCTCCATGGGGCATCTGGTATTCTTGGGAATATATACAAAAGAACCATCTGTAAAAACAGCACTGTTTAAACAAGAAAAAAAATTATCTGAAACGGGAACTACGCTTGAAAGATATTTTTTTAGAAGACTAGGGTGTGTTTTGGCTGCATCACTTATGGAGCAAAATATAATTCCCAGTTTTTCCAATTCATCTTGGAATGTTGTCTTTAAACTTACAGAATCAAATACAGCATCAACAGCAATTCCAGCAAGAAGTTTTTGCTCTTCAAGTGGGATACCCAGTTTTTCGTAGGTTTTTAGAATACTTGGGTCAATCTCTTCTAGTGAATTGGGTGCTTTTTTTGGAGCTGAGAAATAACTGATATTTTGGTAGTTTATATTTTCGTAATTCAGACTTGCCCATGATGGTTCACTCAGTTTTTGCCATTTTTTATATGCTTTAAGGCGATATTCCAGAAGCCACAGGGGTTCATCTTTTTTACTTGAAATGGCCCTAATAACATCTTCGTTTAATCCTACTGGAAAAGTATCAGATTGGACAATAGTTTCAAAGCCCAATTTATATTCAGTATTAATTATTTTGTGCAAAGTTTCATTTTTCATGATGACCTCTTAAATAGGACAAATTTTGTCCTATTTGAAAAGTATAACATGTAATCTTTAAAGCAAAGCAGTAAGGCAAAACTAATTTTTGTTTTTATATGTGTTGACAGTTATAAGGTACACGAAATTTTATCTCGAATACTTAAGTAAACATTTAAGTTGCCTATTATACCATACCCCCATATAGTATAAGGAAATAAAGATGGCATACAGTTGTACCGTTGAAAGAAAAAAATTAAAAAATAGAATTAATAGAATTGCAGGACAGGTTAACTCATTGAAGAGTAAAATAAGTGATGATGATATAGACTTTGAAGAAGACCCTTATGAAATTATAAGACAGCTTACAGCGGTAAAGGGCGCTCTTAATGGAATGATAACTTCTTATGTAGAACATTATGCAAAAGGGCATTTGGTAAGTAAAATTAAAAAAGGTGATGACAGTGAAGCTGAAGTGCAAATAGATAACTTTCTTGAAATCATTAAGGTATTTGGTAAGTAAATGAAGTGATATCCAAGTGGCTAGAAGTTAAAAAGTAAAAACCAGTAATAATCCAATTGAGATAAAAGAGTATTAAATTGTATTATTTGTTATATTTTCGATAAATTGAATAAATAATAAATAGGTGTCCTAAACTTATTTTGGATATAATCACGCGATTATTTACAATAAACGTAAAAACTATATAGAATATATGTTACGAAATGACCAGATTTAGTAAAATTGATACTTAATTTTTTAATTAAGACAATTTTTATCCTATTTAGTTTACAATACGATTAATAAAAAAATTTGTTGGTAAATATTTAATTACTGACGATTAGGAAAGAATAATATGGAAGTATATTTAGATAATAACGCAACAACAATGGTAGACCCAGAAGTTTACAAAGCAATGTTACCATTCTTTTGTGAAAAGTATGGAAATCCAAACTCATTACATAAGTTTGGTGCAGGAACTCATCCTAAAATGGTTGAAGCCTTAAACTATTTATATGATGGTATTCATGCAGCTGATGCAGATGATATTATTATCACGGCAAATGCAACAGAGAGTAATAACTGGGTTTTAAAAGGTGTCTGGATTGATAGAATTTTAAATGGAAACAAAAACCACATCATTACAAGTGAAGTTGAACACCCATCAATCACTGCAACCTGTAAATTCCTTGAAACTCAGGGAGTTAGTGTAACATACCTTGCGGTAAATGAAGAGGGAACGATAGACGCATCATCTGTTGAAAGTGCAATCAGAGAAGATACTGCATTGGTTTCAATTATGTGGGCCAATAATGAAACAGGTAAACTGTTCCCCGTTGAAGAGATAGGACGAATTTGTCAATCAAAGGACGTTTTATTTCATTCAGATGCTACTCAAGCAATTGGAAAAGTAGTTGTTGATGTTCAAAAAGTTTTTGCTGACTTTATTTCATTTTCAGCACATAAATTCCACGGACCTAAAGGTGTTGGTGGTTTATATATCAAAGCTGGAATTGAACTTACTCCACTTCTAAATGGTGGAGAACAAATGGGTGGTCGCCGTGCAGGAACTGTAGATGTTGCATCTATGGTTGGTATGGGATTGGCTATGAAACAAGCAACTAATACAATGGCTTTAGCATATGAAAATAACCATGTTAGAAAACTAAGAGACAAGTTAGAGAATGCTATTCTCGAACTTCCTGAAACAATTGTAATTGGTGGAAAAGAAAACAGAACCCCTAACACAACTTTAATCAGTATTCGTGGAGTTGAGGGTGAGTCAATGTTATGGGACTTAAACCAACAAAGAATAGGGGCAAGTACTGGAAGTGCATGTGCAAGTGAAGACTTGGAAGCAAATCCAGTGATGAGTGCCTTTGGAAGCGATAGTGAATTAGCACATACAGGTGTTCGGTTTTCACTAAGTAGATTTAATACAAATGAACAAATTGATTTTGCGATTGAAACAATTGTAAATGCAGTAAACAGATTAAGAGCGATATCTAGCTCATATGCATATACACCAAAAAATCACGAATCACAATTATAAAAAGAAAAGTAGAAAGGAAAACTAATGGCAAAAAACGATTTAATTAGCGGATCAATTTGGGATGAGTATTCAAACCAAGTAGTAAGAAGAATGGATGATCCTACACACCAAGGTGAGATTACAGAAGAGCAAGCAGAAGAATTAGGTGGAAAACTAATTGTTGCAGATTTTGGAGCAGAGAGCTGTGGAGATGCAGTAAGATTGTATTGGGTAGTTAATGAAGAATCAAATGTTATTTTAAACTCAAAATTCAAATCTTTTGGCTGTGGTACGGCAATTGCATCTAGTGATGTTATGGCTGAACTTTGTGTGGGTAAAAAAGTTGAAGAAGCTGTTAAAATCACTAATATTGATGTAGAATTTGCACTAAGAGATGAACCAGATACTCCTGCTGTTCCTCCTCAAAAGATGCACTGTTCAGTAATGGCATATGATGTTATTAAAAAAGCAGCTGCAACTTACATGAATGTAGATATGGAAAGTTTTGAACAAGAAGTAATTGTATGTGAATGTGCAAGAGTTACTTTACAAACAATTCAAGAAGTTATTAAAATTAATGACTTATCAACGGTTGAACAAATTACAGATTATACAAAAGCAGGTGCTTTTTGTAAATCATGTATTAAGCCAGGTGGTCATGAAGAAAAAGACCTTTACTTGGTTGATATTTTAGCAGATACTCGAGCTTCTATGGAAGAAGAACGAATGAAAAATGCAGCTGATTTAAGTGAGAGTGATGAATTGACATTTGATAAAATGACAATGATTCAAAAACTTAAACAAGTTGAATCAGTACTTGACGTTGATGTTAGACCTATGTTAATCATGGATGGTGGTAACATGGAAATTATTGATATTAAAGAAAATATGCCTCATTACGACCTTTATATCAGATATCTTGGAGCATGTAGTGGATGTGCGTCAGGAAGTACAGGAACACTTTACGGTATTGAATCAATTTTACAACAAAAAATTGATGAAAACATCAGAGTTTTACCTATTTAATTAGCTGCTATATTTTAGAAAGTCAGATTCACATCTGACTTTTTAAATTCTTCTCAAATATTGATTTTCCTCAATGCTTTAAATTTTTATTTTCTTTATAATAACAAAAATAATTAAGGATTATACAATGACAGAAACAATTAGCTCTTTTTTAACTGCAGATCACAGAGCATGTGATGAAGAATTTGCACAAATGGAAAATGAAGTGGCCGAAAATAATTGGGAAAATGCGCAAAAGAAGTTTGATCAATTTAACAGTGATTTAGAACACCATTTTAATATGGAAGAAAAAATTATGTTCCCTGCTTTTGAAAATCGTACCGGAATGGTAGGAGGACCCACTGCAATGATGAGAATGGAACATGAACAAATGCGAAGTGTTGTAGGGCAAATGCAAGGAGATTTAGTCTCAAAAAATAAAGATCATTTTTTTGGATTAAGTGAAAGTTTGATGATGTTAATGCAACAACACAATATGAAAGAAGAGCAAATGTTATATGCTATGGCTGATTCACATTTGGCTGAAGACTCTTCCTTAGTAGTTACACAAATGCAAGGATTAGAAAAAGTTTAATGTTTAACCAGGGATTATCACTAGACCAAGCTCCACCAGCTTCATTACCATTTAGATTTTTTTTAACAGCACCACTGTTTGGAATATTACTTGGTTTAGTTTTTTTCTTTTTTCCTTTGGATTCAATTATTGACCAATACTCTCCCATAGCAGTTGCCAGCGTGCATCTGTTTACTCTGGGTATGTTGTCTATGATTATTTTTGGTGCAATGCAACAAATGATGCCTGTACTTGCAGGTGCGGTTATTAAAAAACCCATGTTATTTGGTTCCATTGTACATGCTAGCTTAACCTTAGGTACCCTTCTTTTTAGTGCCAGTTTTTTATATAATAATCAAATTTTTCTTATTGCTGGTTCTTCCTTATTAGCTTTAGCATTTTTCCTTTTTTTTGCCACTGCTGTATATTTGTTATTTAAAGTCAAGTTTTTAACATCTACTGTTAGTGCCATGCGATTATTTTCTCTTTGTGGAGTAATAACCGCGCTGCTTGGGGTTTATTTATCAGGAACTTATATTATAGGAGAAGTGAGTAGTGCACACTTTAATTTTGTTAATACTCATGCGGCATTTGGTTTATTTGGTTTTGCTGTAATATTAGTGATGGGTGTTGCTTTTCAGATTATCCCTATGTTTTATGTGGCCTTGGACTTTCCTAAATACATACAAAATAAAATTCCAACAGTGGTACTTATTTTAATCATTGCAATAGGATTATCACTGTTCTTGGGAATTGAAATTTACGCATTAAAACTTTTACTGGCGTTTATGTTTATTTTATTTAGTGCTTATGGTTTGAACAGTTTAAATAATCGTCGAAGACCTGTATTTGATGTGACCTTATGGTTTTGGAAACTCTCTCTTGTAATGTTTATTGTATCAATGTTAAATTGGCTGTTTGTTCCTCAAGATAATATGTTTACATTAGCAGTGATGTTTGGCTTTGGTTTTTTGTACTCTCTGCTACAAGGTATGATGTATAAAATAATCCCCTTTCTTTCATGGTTTCACTTAAGTTCTTCTGGACATATGCTTATTCCTACTATGCGAGAAATGATAAACGAAGATCTTATTAAAATACAATTTTTTATCTTTGTATCCTCACTTTTTTTCTTTATTCTTGCTGGATTTTTAAGTAACATCTTCTTATATGTAGGAGCTTTACTGTTTATTGTTGCCAATATTTTACTGATTGTCAATTGCTCAATGGCTGTACTTAAATACAATAAAATTGCAAAAACTGATCCTCTGGATGCCTTCAAAAACAAATAATATTAAATCAAAATAATACATGATATAATACGAAAATTATTAGAGCTTGTTGGTTATTACGTAACTTACATTGCTACTGCTTAGGATAACCATGTCAACAAAAACAAAACTTTTAAAAGACGAAACCACTGATTTATTGGATGAATTTAATGCATCAATAATGTTTGATAAAGAACTATATTCTCAAGACATCAAGGGCTCAATCGCACATTCTGCTATGTTGTGTGAGCAAGGAATTATAACTGAAGATGAACAAAAGCAAATAGAAAAGGGCCTACTTCAAGTAAAAGCTGAAATACAGAGTGGGGATTTTGTTTGGAGTATCAAAGATGAAGATATTCATATGGCAATTGAAACCAGACTGACAGATATTATTGGAGAAGCTGGGAAAAAACTTCATACAGCAAGAAGTAGAAATGACCAAGTTGCCACAGATTTCAGATTATATGTGCAAGAAAAAAATCAAAATATTATGAAACAATTGAAATCAACGGTTGCATCTTTTGTGGGAGTTGCCCAAGAACATACAAAAACATTAATCCCTGGGATGACACACTTACAGCATGCTCAGCCAATTAACTTTGGGTATCACATGTTGGCCTATGCAAATATGTTTAAAAGAGATTATGAACGTTTTGAAAGCTCACATAAGAGAAACAATGTCTCTCCCTTAGGAAGTGCTGCCCTAGCAGGTACTCCACATGATATTAATCGTTTTTCTACTGCTGAAAAACTGGGATTTGATGAGCCAACTGCTTGTGCACTGGATACAGTAAGTGATCGTGATTTTGCGCTGGAAATTCTTTTTAATATCAGTACAGCGATGATGCATGTAAGTAGAATTTCTGAAGAGCTTATCTTATGGTGTAGTTATGAATTTAAATTTGTAACAATGAGTGATAAATATGCGACAACAAGCTCAATTATGCCACAAAAGAAAAACCCTGATGTTCCTGAACTCCTGCGTGGTAAAACAGGTAGAGTTTATGGAAACCTAATGAGCCTATTAACGGTGATGAAAGGTTTGCCTCTAGCATATAACAAAGATACGCAAGAAGATAAAGAAGGTGTATTTGATAGTGTTAAAACCATCGAAATTTCACTTGAAATATTAAGTGAAGTGATTAAAACAATGAATGTAAATGTAGACAGAATGGAAATTGCCTGTAAGATTGGACACTTAAGTGCAACTGATTTAGCTGATTATTTAGTACAAAAAGTAAATATGCCATTTAGAACCGCTTATTACATTACCAAAGATGTTGTGAAAGTTGCCAATGACTTAAATAAAGATATGAGTGAACTGACCTTAGAAGAAATTCAAGGTGCTAATGCAGAAGTATCTAAAATTGATAAAGAGATATTAAAATATTTAAATTTACGAAACTCAATGAATGCTCGAAATTCATATGGGGGAACATCAACTGAACAAACCAAGATGCAAGTGGATAAATTTAAAAAGTGGTGTGAATTATAAGATATGAGTAGTATTAAAATGAGTTGACCAAGGTCAGCTCATTTAATATAATTAAGTATTAGTTTAAGTGTTCGCTTACAAGTGTAAATAGAGTTTTAATATCTGTTTTTCCAACAAAACCATCTACTCCAATAGCATCCATTTTATTTTTAACCGCTTCTGTTGTCATACTTGAATTAACAATTACTGGGATATGACTGAATCTGTTATTACCTTTGAAAAATTGTGCTACTTGAAATCCATCAACTTCAGGCATTTCAATATCAGTAATAACCATACCAATAGTAGATGCATCAACTTCTTCCATTCTTTCTAATAATTGTTTACCATTAGGGTAAATTTCGTGTGCAATTTGTGCTTTAGCAAAAAACTTTTTAAGTACTTCTCTCGCAACTCCACTGTCTTCAGCTGCAAGGACTAATTTTTTATCCGCTAATTGAGTATCAACGTATTTAGTAATTTGTTCACTCCCATCATTAGTCCAACCAATATCTTTTAAAAGTTGTTCCGCATTAAATACAGTACAAAGTTCATCATGGTCATTTACTTTTACATAAGTAGTATAAGTGATTTTGGAGTTTTGCTCTTCTGAGTTTCTTAATTCTTCTGTTGTTTTTTCAACAATATCTAACATATCTTTAATTAGAAAACCAACTTTTTTGTGATTGAATTCACAAAAAATAATTAATTTATATTCTAATGTTTCAAGTACGGGGTTACCTAACCAAGTATCAAGATTAATTAGTGTTACAGGTTCACCTCTAATGGTAGCGATTCCCGCAATTACGGGAGAATCAGTTGGAGTATCATTGATTTTTACTTCTTCAGTGATTATAAATGCTTTAACTTTAGCAATGTTAATTGCGTAAATATTGTTATGACCTGTATAAAAAACTGCAAGTTGTTGGACATTTCTAAGATGCCCTTGTGTCATTTGCTCTACGCTACTTCCAATACTACTCATATCGGTTCCTTTGTATATGGTATTTTCTATTATATATCTTTTTTTCTTAGAAATTACTTGAAATTCTCACTTAAATAATTTCTAATATAATAATGGCTAAATTAATTTACTTTAAGGTCTAAAAGCTTGCGTACAGTGAGTGATGCCATCATAAAGCCAAATGACCCAGTTACTGCTTCAAAACTGCCTTTTTCAATACAATTTGGATTTTCTGAAGAAAAAATAACGTTAAATTTCTTTTTAAACCCACCCTTTTTAAGTTCATTTCGTATTTTTCTAATAAAGGGGTCATTAAAAGTTTTCCAAATGGATATGTACTCTATTTTTGAGGGGTCCATTCTTTTTGCACTACCACTTGTGGTAATGAGTTTTTTGTAATATTTTTTTATTAGGTGTACTTTAGGCATCACATCATCAATTGCATCTAAAATATAATCATATGATGAGAAATCAAAAGTATCAATCCATTCATTGTCAATTTTAGCTTCAATGGCATCTATTCCAGGGTATTTTTCTTGCAGTGAAATAACTTTCACTCTACCAATATTCCCTTCACTTCCAAGTTGTCTGTTTAGGTTTGATTCTTCGTAGGTATCAAAGTCAACAATAGTGATATTTGTAACACCCGTTCTGTAAAGTGCATCAAGGGCAAAACTTCCAACACCCCCAACACCAAGCAAAATTATCTTTGCATCATGTAGTTTTTGTGTTTCATCATTTCCGAATAGTTTTCTGGTTCTGTCATATCTCATTTTTTATCTTTTATTAGTATAATTTCGCTATTATAACATACCAAATCAAAGGCCTATATTTTATGAATGATTTTTTTTTGATTTGTTATAAAAAGTATCATGTACAGCAGTTAATGTATACTTTTAGAATTTATAATTGATGGAGTGCTAATAATGGAAAAAGAACCAATGACGAGTGTTGGATATGAAAAAATTACAAACAGTTTAGAATTCGTAAAGATGACAGAACGTCCTGAAACAGTTATTGCCTTGGAAGAAGCAAGACAATTAGGTGACTTAAAAGAAAATGCTGAATATCATGCGGCGAAAGATAAACTAAAATTAATAGACATTCAAATAGCAGAGCTTGGTGCAATCATTTCAAAAGCAGTTATTGTTGATCCTACAATATTGCCACATGATAGAATCAGTTTTGGTTCAACGGTTAATTTAGTGGATGTAAACTCTGAGGAAGAATTTCAGTACGCAATTGTTGGAAGTGTTGAAAGTAATCCAGATGTGGGTTTAATTTCATTTAACTCTCCTTTAGCAAAACAGTTACTTGGAAAAGAAGAGGGTGATGAATTCACAGCTGTCTTACCAAGTGGACAAAAAGTATTTGAAGTATTAGATGTTTTTTACGCAGAGTTACAACTATAATGAAAGTAGCAATTGTAGGAGCTGGTGGTTACACTGGCTTAGAGTTGATTAAAATATTAATCAATCATCCCGAATTTGAAATTACTTATATTGCAAATACAACAGGTGACGTAACATCAACTGATTTACACCCTTGTTTACAAGATGTAGTAAGTATGGATGTAAGTAAAGCCGATGCGACAGAAATAGCAAAAGTGGCGGATCTCGCTTTCTTGGCACTTCCACACAAGGCTTCAATGGGTTTTGCTAAAAAACTCTTGGATTTAAATGTTAAAGTTGTTGACTTAAGTGCTGATTATCGTTTGGAGTTAGATACTTATGAAGAACATTACTGTGAACATGAAGATAAAGCTCACTTAAAGATGAGTGTTTATGGCTTACCTGAGTATTATAAAGAAGACTTAAAAAACACAAATCTTGTGGCAAATCCTGGCTGTTACCCAACAGCTGCTTTGTTGGCATTATTACCTTTTGTGGATATGATTGATGAAAATTCTCCTGTATTTATAGATGCAAAATCAGGGGTGAGTGGTGCGGGAAAATCTGCCAATGCTGTGACTCATTTTTGTAATGTAAATGAAAACACTTTTGCGTACAATCCTTTTAAACATCGTCACTCTCCAGAAGTAATAGAAAAAGTAAAACTACTTAAAGGGAAAAATTTTCACATTAATTTTGTTCCTCACTTATTGCCAATTACTCGAGGTATGTTGGTTTCAGTGTATGCTACATTAAAAAAAGATGTAAATGCTAAAGAAGTTTTACACAATTCCTATGATAAGAATGAATTCGTAAGAATTAAAGATGTTCCTTGTGATGTAAAATCAACTGCTGGAACAAACTTTTGTGACCTTTACGCAGCTACAAATGGAAATGCGCTGTTTGTAAGTAGTGCAATTGATAATTTGCTCAGAGGTGCTTCTTCTCAAGCAGTAGTAAATGCAAACATCATGTGTGGTTATGATGAAGGTTTAGGGATTCCAAAAATAGCCTATGTCCCTTAATATTCAAGAAAACGCAATTTTTATTGCAGATTCTCACTTCAATGAAAAAAGAGTTGAATTTTTAGAAATATTAAAAAAAATTCACTCTTCACAGATAAAAACAAAACAAATTTTTTTAATGGGAGATATGTTCGATTTTATTTGTTCTCAAAGTCGATTTTTTGTTAAAAAAAACTCAGAAGTGATTCAGCTTTTAAATGTATTATCTCAAAATATTGAAATCATATATCTTGAGGGAAATCACGATTATAACTTAAAAAAGTTATTTCCTCTTATCAAAGTATATTCAAGACAAGAACAACCAATAACGGCAAAGTTGGGTTCTAAAAGTGTGGCCTTATCCCATGGTGATTTGTTTGTTAATGGCTCTTACGATATGTATTGTAGGATTATCAGAAACAAAACATTATTGACTTTTTTAAACCTCATTGATTTTGGTTCTTGGTTGACAAAAAAAATAAATAATGCTCTTTTGATTAAAGATATTTGCCATACAATAGATGACTTTGAGAACTTGGCTCAAAGAAGAGTATTAAACTATGAGCAAGAAATTGTAATAGAAGGACATTTTCACCAAGGTAAGCAGTACTTGTTTGATAATAAGAGGTATATTAATATTCCTTCTTTGACATGCAGTAAAGAGTACAGTATTGTAAAAAACAATATTATTTCTAATATATCTTTTTATTAGCAATTTATATGTTTTTTGATAGCATTTTTATTAAATTTTAGGAGTTGAATTTGACTACACCCATTGTTGTTGGATTGATGATTGTTGCATGTTTATTAATTTATTTTGTATTTATAGAGTTATTGAAATCTTTTGGGGGAGATAAAATCCCTGAGCCCATTAAAAAAGAAGAAAAAGGTATAGAGTTTTTACAATTACCCGTTGAAATTGAAAAGATGACTGAGTTTCTCATCTCTTCAATTGTACGCAAAATTTATGAGGTATACGTTAAGTTCGACTATAAAAAAGCAAATGACGATCAACTTGATGAAAAAGAGTGGCATTCTTGGCAAGTATCCATGTTATTAAAATTATATAAGTTTAATCAAGAGTTTTATATCCCACATCCAAAAGAGATTTTCCCGAAAAGTATCTTGGAAATGGATCTAAAAACTTTGGAGGATTATGCAAATAGTTTAGTGATAAAATATGATAACAATGTAGATATTACAAAGTCAAAAGATCTTTTGTGTTCTGATGTAATTTGGACAACAAGAGATGTTTCTATTATGTTTTATTTTATGTCTAAATACAGAGAACTGTAAAAATACAAAAAGGTTAATCCCATCGCAAAGTTTGAAGTAGTAAGCGCATATGAACCAGCGGGTGACCAACCCGAAGCTATAAAAGAATTAAGTGATTCCATAATTGCTGGAAATCAATACAATACTCTTCTTGGAGTCACTGGTTCTGGAAAAACATATACCATGGCTAAGGTGATTGAAAAAACCCAAAAACCAACGCTTATAATGACCCACAATAAAACACTTGCTGCTCAGTTATATTCTGAGTTTAGACAGTTTTTCCCCAATAATCATGTTGAATACTTTATTTCATATTATGATTATTATCAACCCGAAGCCTATATTCCTCGTTCGGATTTATTTATTGAAAAAGATTCCTCTATAAATGAAGAATTAGAACGACTTAGGTTAAGTACTACGGCTTCTCTTTTATCCTTTGATGACGTTATTGTTATTGCTTCGGTATCTGCTAATTATGGATTGGGAAACCCTGAAGAATACAAGTCAATGGTTCAAAGAGTTGAAGTAGGGTTTGAGTACTCTCAACGAGCTTTTTTACTCAAATTGGTAGAGATGGGTTATAA
>Ga0209707_1001520_pt1 | contig 12914 bp, 15 predicted proteins | sample EN4Hudsemesocosm_FD_184630 | JGI IMG/M metagenome (GOLD analysis project Ga0209707, IMG submission 184630) | Methane-oxidizing microbial communities from mesocosms in the Hudson Canyon - EN4B Hudson Canyon (SPAdes) (version 2) | ecosystem: Environmental > Aquatic > Marine > Cold seeps | place... | reverse complement strand
ACCCAGCGATATATTTCTGCTTGAACTGAACCCGTAATAAAGGCCCAGCTCAAGGCTATTAGAATACAAAACAAACGCATGTGTTAATCACCCCAAGAATGTACTACGTTATAAGAGTAGCACTTCTGAAGCGTACTTATATTCAGTAAAATTCACGAACGCTTGGCAACAGCGGATTTTATGAGCTGATCAATAGAGAGTTTCCCAGGCCCATAGGCAATAAGTACCAATAACATAGCACCCCAAAAATAATGATCGTTAACACCACCTGGGCTAATATCAGGGTAAGAAATGGCAGCAACAATATTCAATATGAAAAGCGCAACAGCACTAAACCTGCCAGCTAAACCGATCAGTAATAATATGGGGAATAGCAGCTCTGCACCGGTGGCTAAAAATGCGGCCATTTTAAAATCGATAAGCGGTACGGCATACTCATATTCAAATAGCATCAAGGTGGTATCCCAAGACTTAATCTTGGTGAGGCCTGACATAAAAAATACTTTGGCTACCCAGAATCTAAAGAGTAAGTTGAGGGCAGGCTGTAGATAATCAACCCATCGTGTTGCTATCAAATAGAGTGTGATAAAACTTTTCTTTTTGTTTGGTTCGGCAAGGCTTTCATTGGCCTCAAGTATCGCTGAATTTGACATTTGTGGTTTCCTTTTAGGGTGTTAAATAGGTTTAGTTGAAATCAACAATCCAGCCCTGATCAATTGCTGAGGAAAAAAGCTCAGAAATGTCTTCATTAGGGTGGGATTGTAAAAACTGTTCGATAGCCTGTGAAAAACAGGCAGACTGCTCAAGCTGCTGAAGAAAACCCCATTCACTTTTAGAAAGACTATCAATTCGCATTCCGTAACCCTGTCGCCAAATTAAGAAGTAATAGTCGCCATTAATAAGCTCTACTGCCTCGTTTTTGCTATTGTCTTGGTTGGCCTCCCAAATACGATGTACCGGCCAGGGAGACCGAAGCAATCGGCTGGCATAAGGGCGCTTGAACTTTAGTTCAAGGTGTTGTTCGGGGGACATCAACCTTAATTGTTCCAGGTTTAATGGTGTATCGTCAGTTTCGTTAAATACTTCATGCCAAAACCACTCCAGCCGTGCTACGTCAGTCATGTAGGGGTAGTTTTCTAAAGGAGTAAAAAATTCAATAAAATCTGAAAAATTGCTGCTATATTCGGCGATATTTGATGATCTTGACGGATATTTATTAATGTATTGTCTGGATAATCCTTCAAAAGCCTGCTCTCCGAGCAGTTTGTTCATTACGGGGTAGATATCTTGCAAAGCTTGTAATAACCCCCCTCTAACGCTCCCTCGATAACTTGCTAAACAATCATAAGCGGAACGTTTGTGTGATGGTTTGATGAATTCTTCTGCGTTGCTTTCTTGTATGTCATCTTTTTTTGCGACAGAGTACATCGCGTCCATAAATAGACTTTGAATTTCACGCAACCGCATCGAACTGCTCCAGAACTAGTGCCGCCTTTTTTGCCTCTAGTTGTAATATATCGAAGGAAGGAATATTAGTATCCCACTCGAGAAGTGTTGCTACTGGGCCTATCATTTCAATGGCCTGTTCATACAGTTCCCATACAGGGGGGTGAACGACACCTCCATGGGTATCGAGAAGATGAGTACCTACATCTTCGTAACCGGCCAAATGAATTTCTTTGATGCGTTCATGAGGTAATGCCTGCAGATAAACCAGCGGGTCAAATTGGTGATTTTGAGCACTTACGTAAATATTGTTAACGTCACAGAGTAAGTTGCAGTCTGCCAGTCTTACTACTTCAGATAAGAATTCCCACTCGGTCATTTCGTCAGATTGGTAGGTTACATAGCTTGAAACATTTTCTACTAAAATACGCTGGCCGAGAGCATCTTGTACCTGCTTAATACGGTCTACTATGTGAACTAGCGCCTCTTGCGAATAGGGAATAGGGAATAAATCGTTACCATGTATGCCGTCAATAGATGACCAGCAAAGATGGTCTGAAACCAGCCGTGGCTGGAAGCGTTGAATAAGGTGTTTTAGTTTTTTAATATAGTCTTGATCTAATGGGTCTAACGAACCTAGTGAGAGGCCTACTCCGTGCAATGTTATTGGGTAGTGCTCTCTTACTTGTTCCAAATAGTGCAGAGGAAGGCCTCCATTTCCCATGTAGTTATCGGTTAATGCCTCAAACCATGGAACATCAGGAAGCGTTTCCAATATCGTCTGGTAGTGAGCTGAGCGCAGCCCAATCCCTGCGCCACACAGAGAGGTGGCGTGACTAGTCCCTTGAGTGAGGGTAGATGACATATGGAAAACTCCCTGCTGAAGTCGAATCCTAAGAATATTTTTTAGACCCATATCTTTATCAGATATTAGCCTTTAACGGTAGCGCCTACGATTTTGTTGCAAGTACCGGTTGGAACGTATATCCACTCTTCTGCATCGCCATCAACAGAGGCCTGACCTGCACAGCTATGCTTGCTAGTACCACAATCATTCATACCGGCTTTAGCAATGCCCTGACACTTTTCAAAACCAGGTTTAGCCGCATAGGCGTTACCCGCACTTGCCATCATGCCAACAGCTAATACACCTGCGATAGCCGCGCTTGCGATTGATTTAGTATTGTTTTCGCTCATCTGATCATTCCTCTTTTTTTAGGATTAAGTTTAGTAACACAATAGAAGACCAGAGGGATGTTAAAAAAGTTCAAAATAAAATGAGATTTTATTTTGGAGTGTGATCTACACTCTAGTTGTAGTGATATTTATTTGTAACACTACAGGCATAAACTGTTTAAATAAAATAACAAGGAAGCAACAGTTATGATGATGAAAGAACTTAAGCTAAACCCAAAAAAAATGGCTGGCGTCATGCGAATGGAAGGGTATAAAAAAAGAGATATTGCGAAGGCTGTAGGCGTGACTACTCAAACGGTTCATAAATGGTTTAAGTAGAAGCCAATTTGATAAACTTGTTTTTCCAAAAATGTTTTTCATGCAATGTAGCAGTCTTTGATAGTTTTCTTGCTGGAAATAGGCCGTCGCAATATTTAATCCTTTATCAATATAGCCCCTCATAAGGGCTCCCCCCAAGACATATCCGAAGGCAAGACCTAAAAATATACATTTTTGGAACTTCCATGACCTCTGCCTGTCTTCTAGTAAGTCTTCACCTGCTTTCAGAGGGCCACATGTCTCAAATTAAACCTATCGTTTTAACACTATATCGCTGGGCAGGCGCTTGGGGACCTTTTAAAGTGAATATTCCCTGTGGGGAATGCTCTCTCACCAAAGATGTCATTCAAGATACACTCGGCACAGAGTTAGAAAGCATTGAGGTTAAGCTGGATATTCGTGATTGGTTAAGCGAATGGTGGAAACCACTAGTAAAAGGAGGTTGGCATGCTCCAATTGTAATCGTTGAAGGTAAGGTCATCAGCCAGGGGGCTGCATTAAATAGAGGCGTATTAACCCAAGCTATTATTGAAGCGTCAACCCATAATACTATCCTTGCAGGGAATCATATCTATGGAAAGGGCACCTGTCCTCACTGCGCTAGAGCTAAGGACTATTTAGATAATGCAGGCATTAACTACAGTTATCATGATGTAATTAGAAACCCTAAAGATCTTTATGAGATGCTAGCCAGAGTAAAACCGATTATTGGGCCTAAAACACCAGTAACTGTCCCGCAAATTTGGATTGATGGTCACTATGTTGGGGGGGCCGATGAATTAAGTTATTTAGTTCATCAAGCGGTAACCCCCAATCCCGATCGGGGGCAATGCTCCATGACACCTGAACATAAAAAGGCTTAACTTAGTTTCATTCGGCTCTGACCCAATGGAGCTTATGAAGCTCCTCGGTGAAATGATCCTTGGAAGAAAATTACCTTAAGCTATACTTAGGCATGTTGAGCAAGAAGGAGCATTGTAATATGTCTTCCCATTTCAAGTGGCATCAAAAAGAGGCGTGATATGAGCGTAACTAAACTTGATTACGTTGCATTAAATGCCTGTAGCAAAGCGTTGGTGTGCGCTCTAAAACACAGGGATTCACATACGCAATTACATTCTCAACGAGTGATTGATTTATCAGAATGTTTAGGTAAAGCATGCGGTTTATATGATATGGATATTGGTATACTCAAAATGGCGGCTTGCTTCCACGACATTGGAAAGATTGGCATACCCGATGAAATACTACTAAAAGCAGGAAAATTAGACTCTGAAGAATGGGACGTTATGAAAACTCATTCAGAGAATGGGGAAGATATTGTAAGAGGACTGGAAATGGAAGGTTGCAATATAATTTCTCTGGCAGTGCGGCATCACCATGAGCATTACAACGGTTGTGGGTACCCAGATCAGATCTCAGGCGATGAGATCCCAATATTCTCTAGAATAATATCTGTTGCAGATAGTTTCGACGCCATGGCCGAGACAAGACCGTATCATAAGGCTAGAGCACACCAACAAGTGATGGATATAATGTCTGTGGAAAATGGCATCAAGTTTGACCCATATGTATTTAATAAGCTCCAATCTATTGTTAAAGAAAGTCAATATATAACAAAGTAATGTGTTCCGTGTCTGAACCTGGTCAAAGTGTCTAACGCTTTCTTAGTTCAGTTACAACTTCACCACCAATTCCCCAGTTATCCATATCAACCTCATCAATAACCACAACAGTGGTAGCCGGGTTTTTGTCTAAGGTTTTTTGCAAAAGCTCTGTTACGCCTCTTATGAGTTCTGCTTTTTGTTCTTTAGTTGCCCCTTCGCGGGTGATTTTAATATTAACGTATGGCATTTTTATCTTCCTTTGTGGGTAATTGTTCTTGTTTCTCTACTACTTTTAGTAATACTACAAGTAATGTTCCTGCAACCATAAACAGACCTGCCATGGATAGACCATCTCGATAGCTTCCACCCATTGCCGCTATTTGACCGGTTATAGCCGGTGCTGCGATTTGTGCTACGCCATAACTAATGGTCATTTTCCCCATCATCTTAGATGGCGCACTTGGGTATAGTCTTCCGGCCATAGTCAGTACCAGGCTGACAATACCAATAAACGTGCCTCCAAACAGAATCGCACTGGCATAGGCCGCTGATATGCTGGTGTTGATTATAGGGAGGATTATTCCTGCTGTATGGATAGCAAATGCGAGGGTGAGAGCATTCAAATCGCCTAGTTTTCGGGCAATTAAGTCCCATATTATACAGGCTGGCGCAGCGGCTAAACCTAGGGCTAAAAATACCAGTGTGCCTTCATCTGCAAGTGGATCTTGCTGGTCAACAATGGCGACGATAAACGTAGCGCTAATCACATAACCAACCCCCGCACACATATATGCGGCTATAAACAACCTGAGGTAAGCCTTGGATGGAGGGTTATCGACTAGTGCTTCACCGCTTTTCATTAAATGGCTGTCTTTTGGACGTGGTAACCAGCACCAAGCGGGGATTGCCATTAAAATACCGAGTACAGACAGGGCAATCCACTGCTCACGCCAGTCAAAATCAGGACTCATAATACTGACTATGTATGAACAAAAAGCTATACCTAACCCTGCTCCAGCAAAGTGAATGCCCAGCTCGCTACGGTAATGATGACGAATAAGCCAATTGAGAATGAGCCCAGAACCTAGCAGAATACCTGCTGCGCTGCTAAGGCCTGCAAAATAACGCATGATGCCCCAGACCCAAACGTTACTGGTTATAGCCATGCCAGCAGTGCTAATAATTGCGACGATAATACCTAATCGGTAGAGGCGATCTTTCAGCACCATATTGCTAATAGATGCTGCAATGAGCACACCGGTGAAGTAGCCCATGTAGTTAATGCTAGCCAACCAGCCACCAGCAGATATTCCCAGAGACGCTTGTTGCTGCATAAGAGGCAATAGGGGGGTGTAGGCAAAGCGTGCTACACCCAGCATTAAAATGAGGCTGATGACGCCTGCGGTTAAAACCTTTATACGTTCAATTGAAGATGTCATGGCTGACTCTCTCAGGTCTGAAGCTATGACAATATAGGGCTAAGGTGAGTTATACCAATTGATAATACTGATTATTGATATTCAGCAGAGTGATAGCCATTAATTTTGTTTATCAAAAGCTAGCTGCCACTCCAATGCTGAAATTAAGGCCTCTGGGTAAATTTTTACCCTCTATTTCAACCGTGTCTAATGCTGAAGATATGTCTATATCAACATACTTAAACAATGTAACACCCGCACTGAGATAGGTAAGCTCACTGCCTGCCAAATTGTTATGCAGGCCTACCCTTGCCCCCGGAACCCACCAGCTCTTTGTTGCATAGCCGCCACTGATGGAGGCCCACTGGTAGTCGTCACCCATTGGATCTGCCACTGCATCTACATCTAAGGCCGTATTTATGGTCCACTTTCTATCAACAGTATGGAAGCCCGCTTCTAACTTAAGCTGGCGCTCCATTTCGTAGGTTCTACCTTTATTAGCACGGTCAATAAAAGCCTGGTTTTTCAGGTGACTGGTATCAAGGATAGGAAACCCAAAGCTTGGTTCGTTAATATTAGTAAGCGAGCCACCTACCTGATAATAATCACTCACCCATATAGCGCCCAAGTCGATGCTTAATTCATCATCATATATAAACTCGGCATTTTTAATATCATCAAATAGTTCTTCAGAGTCTGTAATGTCGCCGAAGCGAATACCGACCCTTGTTAACCCCGCACGGATATATTTGGGTTTAACACCTAGAAATAGTTTTCCGTTTTCAAACTCGCCTACAGGGTGACTGTAGCCAATCGCATACTCTTGAATTGTGGCTGCTTTTGTTATGAGTAGACTGTCGTTTTGGAATTTCAAACGAACTTTTTTCTCGCTTGGGTCAACGGTTAGCGTCATATCGCCACCGAGTTCGAAATCGGTAGCCCCTGCATCGTCAGCGAGTTGTGCGGCTGACTGAAGTTGTGAACGAAGATGATCTTTATCAAAATCAAGCGTATCGGTTAGACCTGAAATTTTTGATGTGGCTGATACATTTACATCAAAGCTCAAAGTACCACCATAAACCTTGGTTTTTAATGTGAGTGGTGCATCGGCTGTTACAAAGGCTTTGCCATAAGCTTCCGTAGCGATAAGTGCAAGTGCGCTGCCTAGAGTGATTGCTTTGTTCGTGATTTTGTTTAAAGCATCCTCAATATCAGGGTTATTTCCAATGATTTCATCCAAAATTTCATCCATATTAACGCCACCGGATGGTTTATCGGGTTGATCATCTTCCGGCCCGTCTGCACCAGGAGGGCTCGGTTCAATTGATTTACTCGTTTTATTGATGAAGTCAAAGAAATTGTTTACGACGCCATATTCTACGCCTGCACCAGCAGCTAACATTCCACTGGTTTTTGCAAAGTCGCCGCCACGGGACTGGTCGGCTGCAGGTGATGCCGGATTGCCTGAACCAGAAGCAATTCGCTGACTATGAGAGACATTACCATAGGTTAGATTTGGGCCTGGTGATTGGTAGAGAGGCACCGCGTGTGCTGAGGGTAATAAAGGCAAGCAGGCTGCGACTACAACGAATAAATGGTGCTTGTTAATCATGCTCTCTAATGTCCTTTACCTAAAGTGGAGGTTTAGAGAATATACATGAATTACAATGATGATGCTGCCACATCTTATTAATTGGGTGTGGCAGCAGCATCATTGTAATGCTACTTTCAATAGTTAGTTGGTTCTAACTAAAAAAGGGCTAGAAAAGTGCTAGTAATGTTCCATACCCTTCATTTTTCATGTTCGCTTTAGCAATAAATCGCAAAGCCGCTGAGTTAATACAATATCTCAAGCCTGTAGGCTGCGGGCCATCTTTAAATACGTGACCGAGATGAGAATCTCCATATTTGCTGCGTACTTCTGTTCTTGTATAAAACAGTTTTGAATCTTCTTTGCTAACAATATTTTCGTCATTAATCGGTTGTGAAAAACTAGGCCAGCCTGTTTTAGAATCATATTTATCGACAGATGAGAATAATGGTTCACCACTTACGATATCAACATAAATACCTTCACGTTTTTCGTCCCAATAAGGGTTATCGAAAGAGCGTTCGGTTGCGTCTTTTTGAGTGACTTTATATTGAAGGGGGGTCAGTTGTTTTCGGATTTCTTCATCAGAAGGTTTGGTGTAAGTTATATTATCGTTTGTTTTGGCTTGGTTCATTTTTTTAGCCTCCGCCTTTTTATTAAGATCATCTCCCCACGTGGCTTTAAGGAACTGGTCTCTACCCGAACTGTATCGGTAGTAGTTGTAACGAATCGGGTTCTTCTTGTAATAGTCCTGATGATATTCTTCTGCCGGCCAGAATTGAGTGACCTCTCTAATATCTGTAGCCAGAGGTTTGTCAAAGCGTCTTGATTTGGTTAGTGCGTCATGAGATTTTTCTGCACTTATTTTCTCTTGTCTATTGCTGTAGAAAATAAAAGGACGGTATTGGTAACCACGATCAACAAATTGGCCTCCATCATCGGTTGGGTCAACTTGTTTCCAGAAGGCATCTAGTAACTGATTATAGGATACCAGGCTAGGGTCGTAGTAAACTTCTACGGCTTCAACATGACCTGTGTTTCCAGATGAGACTTGTTTATAGGTCGGATTCTTTACGTGTCCACCTATATAACCAGAGATGACCTCACTTACACCGGGCACTTTTTCAAAATCTGATTCCACACACCAGAAGCAGCCGCCAGCAAAGGTGGCTACAGAGGGTTCAAAATTATGAATGCTTTCTTCAGTTGGAGCGCTTTCACCACAGGCTGCGATTGACATCAGCCCTGCTAATCCAACTAGTTTTGCAAATAAGACGGTACGTTTAATCATGCTCTTTACCTCATCGGTGTTTGTTTGCTTGAGGTTAGTATTGTCCAAACCATTACCTCTATGGAAGAGGGCTTGGGCAGGTTTTATTAAACCATGATATGTCGTGATAAATTCGTTATAACTTCGTGAAACCTGCGGGATTTTTGTCTCATATGCTGTTAATCGTCAACTAACAAAACGAAAAAACACGATTAAAGGAGCTAATATGAAAACTAAATCCATACTGACATTATCCGCTTTACCGTTTCTATTTGCATCACATTTTGCAACGGCACAAACAGTCGATGTAGAGGTGACTAACCTAACTCAAGGTATATTCTTCACTCCACTTCTTGTAAGTGCTCATGACTCATCCACCCATCTATTCGAAGCGGGTCGGTCAGCTACTGCTGAGTTGCAGGCGATGGCTGAGGGAGGCGATATTTCAGGTCTGGTGACTGCTACAACGGCCTTGGGGGCGGTTAATTCAGAGAACCCTGCAGGTGGTTTGCTTGCACCGTCATCATCTGCTCAGGTGAGTGATCTTGATACTGGTAGCAATATGCATTTATCCATCGTGGCAATGTTATTGCCAACTAATGATGGATTTGTAGGGTTAGATGGCTGGGAGATTCCAGAAGAAGCGGGTACTTACACTATCTTTCTCAATGGCTATGATGCAGGGACGGAAGCTAATGATGAGGTCGTTAATGGTGGAGGCGCATCAGGCGCTCTGGGTATTCCAGCGAACCCAGGTGGCAATGGAGGAACGGGAGCAAGCGGTGTAACAACTACCGAAACCAATCAAACTATTCATATTCATCGGGGTAATGTAGGCGATACAGATGCAGCAGGTGGTGTGAGTGATGTTGATAGTCGTATTCACCGTTGGTTAAATCCTGTTGCGAAAGTTGTTGTGACGGTTAAGTAAGGGGGATGCAAAAATGAAACTTAAATCTATAGTAAATATAGGCGCAGTAGCTTTAGTTGCTGGTTTGATTGTTGGTTGTAGTGACTCTTCCAACTCTTCCAACTCTCCCGACACGCCAGAAATGAATGATTATGAGGTTACTTTAACTAATTTAAGTAACAATCAACCTCTTTCTCCCATAGCCGTGGTGGTACATGAAGCCTCTTATATTGGGTGGGCGATTGGAGCTACATCTACTGCAGGTTTGGAACAGTTAGCTGAAGGGGGCGATAATTCGAGTTTCTTAGAGGAAGCCAGAACGGCTAATGTCTTGGGATCGGAGTCGGGAGAGGGTGTAGTTCTTCCTGGCAGTTCATCGCTTGTTGATCTTACTGTAAATAGAGGAAGTGATTTACAACTAACGGTAGCTGCAATGCTGGTTAATACTAATGATGCATTTACGGGAAGTACAGGAATAGACCTATCCTCGCTTTCTATTGGTGACGAACTGAAAGTTCGATTACCTATTTATGATGCTGGGACTGAAGGAAATAATGAATTAGTGGGCACTATTCCAGGTCCTGCTGATGGTGGAGAAGGTTTTAATAGTGAGCGTGACGATGTTAACGTTGTTTCAAGACACTCGGGAGTTGTAAGCAATGTTGATGGATATGCGGATTCAGTTTTGGAACAATCTCATCGTTTTGATTCACCTATCGCTCAATTGGTGGTTAGACGAGTAAACTAAAATAGATGGGGGGCTGGTGCTTGTGCTGGCTATGCTCAATAATCTATCCCTCCTGTTTGGTAATAAATAGAACTAACAAATTAAAAAGGCCTTATATCAATGAAACGCAGAATTCTTGTTATCGAAGATGATCAGGATATTAATAATCTGGTCTCCATGAATTTGCGAGACATGAATTATGAGGTCGAGAGTTGTGATATAGGCTCCCGTGGTTTGCAGATGGCCATGGCGGGAGATTTTGACCTGATTGTACTAGATGTGATGTTGCCAGAAATGGATGGTTTGGAAATATGCATGCGTTTACGTAGTGCTAAAAAACTGATGCCAATATTAATGCTAACCGCAAAAGACTCGGAAGCTGATAGAGTTGTGGGGCTAGAAATGGGCGCTGATGACTATTTAACAAAGCCTTTCAGCATTCGTGAACTACAAGCCAGAGTGAAAGCGATGCTAAGGCGGGTGGAGATGCTAACGCAGAAACCCCAGCCGGTAGAATCAAGCGTTCTGTCATTTGGCCGCCTAGAAATTAATGCTGAAAAACGACAGGTAAAGTTAGATGTTAAAACAGTAGATTTAACCAGCACCGAGTTTGATTTACTGCTATATATGGCAAGGCAGCCAGGCCTGGTTTTCAGTCGTGCCCAGTTATTAGATAAGGTATGGGGATATCACCATAGCGGTTACGAACACACGGTAAATTCACACATTAACAGGCTGCGTACCAAGCTTGAAAAAGACCCCTCACATCCAGAGTTTGTGCTAACCGTTTGGGGAGTTGGCTATAAATTTACAGATGTAGAAATCTCTTCAGATACTTCTCAAGGTTTAGCCCAATGAAAAACTGGATCCATTCTTTTTACAGCAAACTAGTACTTGGTCTGCTGGCTAGTTTTTTATTAATTGGTTTATTGTTAACCGTGCTGGTTCAACAATTAACCACTCGCTATCAGAATGAAATTGAACAAAAGTTGCATCTTGAATTAGCAGAGCATGTTGTGGGTGACGATAGCCTGTTAAAAGATGGGGAGATTGATCAGCAAGCCCTAGAACATGCTTTTCATTCAATGATGGTGTTAGGCCCAAGTTTTGAATTTTATGTGTTAACACCAGCGGGTGATGTAACGACTTATTCTGCTGATGACGACAAGATTAAGCGGATGAACGTTAATCTTGAGCCTATTAAACAGTTTCTTTCAGGCGGGGAGCTGCTGCCTATTCTGGGTGATGATCCACGTTCAGAATACCGCGAGAAAATATTCTCTGTTGCTGAAATAAGACAAGATGACGAGCTTAAAGGCTACCTCTATATAATCATTGGTGGCGAAATCTACGATAGTATTGTGGAGCTATTACAAAACAGTCATATCATAAAATTGAGTGTATGGGGCTTGGTTGCAGGCTTGCTTTTCAGTTTGATCGTTGTGCTCCTGTTATTTGCCATGTTAACTCGTCCATTGCGCCGTTTGGCGAGCGACATGAAGCAATTTCGAGATGAAGGTTTCGAAGAAGGGCAACGGCTTAGCTACGATTGGGATGAAAATTCAGCGGATGAAATTCATCGTTTGGGTGCCACCTTTAATGCCATGGCTGAAACGTTAAGGCAACAATATGAAAAAGTGCGTACCACTGATGAATTGAGGCGTGAGCTGATTTCTTATGTCTCACATGACTTGCGCACACCCTTGGCTGCGCTTCAAGGGTATCTTGAAACATGGCAGCTGAAGCAGCAAACCATTAGTGAAACAGAAAGCGCAGAACTAATACAAGTGGCGGTAAATAATGCTCAGCAAATTAGTCGATTGGTGGAACAACTCTTTGAATTAGCCCATTTGGATGCTGAAAACACGGAGTTGGATATGGAGCCCGTGTCCATAGCTGAGCTGGCACAAGATGTTTTGCAGAAACTGGCACTGGAAGCAGAAAAGAAAGGTGTAAGTTTGGATGTAAATCCAAAAGATCCCTCATTAATGGCGATGGCTAATATTGAGAAATTGGAGCGAGTATTTACTAACCTTGTAGATAATGCCATTAGGCACTGCAAGGATGATGGCAAGGTTATAATTGATATTTCGAAAATAGGTAAACAATGGTTGATTACGGTTAAAGACTCGGGGGAGGGGATCTCTGAAGAAGACCTACCTCATATATTTGAAGCGCATTACCGAGGCAGAGTATCAGGTGCAGATCAAAATGCGAAAAGTGATAGGGCTAATAGTGGGTTAGGGCTGGCCATTACTCGCAGAATTATTGAACTACATCACAGTAAAATAGAGGTAAAGAGCCAGTTGGGAGAGGGTACTTTATTCTCTTTTTCGTTAAATAGTATAAAATAACATCAGGGTATCTAATAAAAAGAATTATTCAGAGTGTTGTTTTAGTTGTTGGATTTGATTAATAAATAACTCTGAT
>Ga0209707_1001515_pt1 | contig 12935 bp, 4 predicted proteins | sample EN4Hudsemesocosm_FD_184630 | JGI IMG/M metagenome (GOLD analysis project Ga0209707, IMG submission 184630) | Methane-oxidizing microbial communities from mesocosms in the Hudson Canyon - EN4B Hudson Canyon (SPAdes) (version 2) | ecosystem: Environmental > Aquatic > Marine > Cold seeps | place... | reverse complement strand
ATTAAGTTAAGGGATTAGTCCGTTGGGGCGCAGTGCTTTAGCCTGCATTCATAGCTAAAAATAGCAGGCTAAAGCACTGCGCCCCACACTGTATTTATCTTAACTTAATGGCAGTGACGCAGAGCATGGGAACTATTCTGGTCGTTTATTTATTTCGAGTTACCTTAGTAGCCTAAAATAGCAGTGCTAATGCACAGCACCCCGATAAGCTTATTTTTATAGCCAAATTATCATGATTGGGTATAAATATTTTTATGATATCCCTAAGCTTGTATATAATCAGGTGAGTTATCAATGTTTTTTATGAACTCTAGGCTTAGGCTGATAATATTGTGGGTAACTGTTTAAGAGAAACGCGCATGCATAGTTTTTACCGGAACTCTATTTTATTTTTGTCATTTCTAATTTTTTTCTCTAGCCCGCTTTATGCTCAGGAAAGGCTTACGATTCAACTCAAGTGGTTCCACCAGTTTCAATTTGCAGGCTACTATGCGGCCATAGAAAAAGGTTTCTATGCGGAAGAGGGGTTGGATGTAGAGCTTCGAGAGCGAGATCCTGCGAGCAGTCATATTGATGATGTTCTGGAAGGACGGGCTCAGTATGGTGTGGCAGATGCGGGGCTTATTCTGCCTCGAATGCAAGGACAGCCTGTTGTTTTACTCACTCAAATATTTCAGCATTCGCCGTTAATATTTATTACGCTTAAGGAGTCAGGGCTACGCACGCCTTATGATTTAATCGCTAAGCGCGTGACGGTGGATGTTAAAGGGCATCGTTATGCAGCACTTGATGCCATGCTGTTAGGTTCTTTAGGCGGTTTAGACAAGCTAGTTTCAGTAGAAATGTCTTTCCGTCATCAGGATTTGATTGCGAATAAAATCGATGCTTATGCTGGCTACAGTACCGATCAGCCGTTCTGGTTTAAACAACAAAATATTGCTATTAATATTATTGATCCTCGTGACTTTGGGATCGATTTTTATGGGGATAACTTATTTACCACAGAACAAGAGATAAAAGATCATCCATTAAGAGTTGAGCAAATACGCATGGCTACTTTGAAAGGCTGGAACTATGCGCTGGAGCATCCGGATGAGATTGTTAGTCTGATTTTAGAAAAATATAATAGCCAGGGTTTTAGCCGTGCTCGTTTAGAGTTTGAGGCGCGTGAAACAGCGAAAATGATCTTGCCTCGATTTGTTGATCTGGGGAGTTATGAGCTTTCTCGCTATCAAAAAATTGCAGAGACTTATGCCAACATGGGCTGGTCTGAGACGACCTCTATTGATAAGCAGTTTTACTATAGTTCATATAAAAAACAGCTGGGACTTACTGATAAGGAAAAGGCTTGGTTAGCGGCTCATCCAGTAATTAAAGTGGCTCTTGACCCTGATTGGGCGCCTATTGAATATCAGGATAAACAAGGTAATTATCAAGGTATCTCTCTGGATTATCTAAAGCGAGTGCAAGATTTGCTCGGTGTTCGCATTGAGATTAAGAAAGGCTTGTCCTGGAAGCAGGCGGTTGAGGCTGTTAAAACAAAATCTGTAGATTTTTTTGCCTCAGTCTCAGTCACGCCAGAGCGAAAGGAATATGCCTTATTTACCAAAGCCTATATTTCCATGCCGATACATATATTTGCACGAGATGATGTCAGCTATATCGGTAACCTGGATAATTTGTCTGGTAAGCGAGTGGCCGTTGTGGAAGGTTATGCCGTGCATGACTGGATAAGCAAGGACTATCCAGATATTAATTTGATTCCAGTCAAAAACCTTCCTGATGCTTTAGATTGGGTGGAAAGGGGCGTAGTGAGTGCTTTTGTCGGTAACCTGGTGACCACAACGTATTACAGTAATAAACTTCAGATGTCTCATATACAGCTGGCGGGGAACACACCTTATGCTAATAAACAGGCGATGGCTGTGCGTGATGACTGGCCTGAGCTTCGCAATATCATAGAAAAGGCTCTGGATGCTATATCGACTGAAGAGCGACAAACAATTTTTAATCGCTGGATGTCTATTCGTTTTGAACGTGCAATTGATTTTACCCTGTTGTGGCAGCTATTAGCTGTATCGATACTGGTCGTTAGTGTTTTTCTATATTGGAATCGACGACTGGCTAAAGAAGTAAGCCAACGCAAGTCTGCAGAAGAAGAGGTTCGGAACCGAGAACTACAGTTGATTATGGCTGCCGATGTAGCGGGTATGTCTAACTGGGAATTTGATTTAAGATCCAGAACATTTACTTTCAATAATCTTTTTTTCTCCTTGTTGAAAACCACGGTTGAGAGAGAAGGTGGCTATCAGATGTCGTGGGATCATTACCTGCAGGCGTTTTGTCATCCAGAAGATATGGCCATGCTGGAAGATAAACTGCAGCAAGCACTATCAGCCACAGAAGAAATACAAGAACGTATCGAATACCGGGTAATAAATAGGGAGAGGGAGGTACTGGATTTTTTGATGGACTACCGGATACTCTTGGGGAAGCGTGGTAGGTCTAGTAAGGTGTATGGTTCCAATATAGATGTTACTCAGCGTAAACAGGAGCAGCAAGCACTTTATTTGGCGCATGCCGCGATCGAGAGTGCCAATGACAGCATTTTTGTGATTGAACTTGAGTCGGGCTGTTTTCTCAGTGTTAATCAGCAAGCTTGTAAGCTTCTAGGTTATACATCGGCTGAGTTAACGGCAGGGATGCACCCTTATGATCTAGGCTTGAAGCTGAATGCAGAAAACTGGGAAAGTTTTGTCAGGCGAGTGGCAGAAAACAAATTTCTTCGTTTTGAGACTGAGATAGCTCACCAGAATGGCGAACAGCTTCCTGTTGAGATCAGTGTTAATTTGCTGCAGTACGAAGGTCAATCCTGTGTCGTAGGCTACATGCATGACATCAGTGAACGATTGGCTGCAGAACGAAAACTTCGAGAGAGTGAGCGCTATAACCGCACATTGTATGAGAATTCGCCAATCGGTTTGGCTCTATGCCGAATGAATGGAGAATTGGTCGATGTTAATCAGGCTTATGCAGATATTCTTGGTCGTAGCATTACAGAGACATTGGCCTTGAGTTATTGGGATATTACCCCAAAACAATATGAAGCACAGGAAGAAAGGCAGCAGGAATTATTAAAAAAGCTAAGGCGTTATGGGCCTTATGAGAAGGAATATTTACACAAGGATGGTCATTTGGTGCAGGTGCAGTTAAGTGGCTTACTTATTGAGCAGAATAGCGAGACATATATCTGGTCTAGTGTAGAAGATATCACGGTGCAAAAACAGGCGGCGGAAGCTTTGCGACAAAGTGAAGAGCGCTTTCAACAGGCATTGAACTTTGCTGGAATTGGAGCCTGGGACTGGGATATTGTGACTGGAGAGCTACATTGCTCCAAACAAATTGCGCCTTTGTTTGGTTATCCCGATGGTAAGCTTGATACCACGTATGAAAATTTCATTAATGCTATACATCCAGATGATCGGGTTAAGGTTCAAGAGGCGATTAAGGCCAATATTGAACAGAGTGTTGAGTATAATATCGAACACCGGGTGTTATGGCCTGATGGTTCTTTACGCTGGTTATCTGAGCGGGGCTCAGCAGTAAGAGATAAAGAAGGTAAGGCATTGAATATGCTTGGCGTGGTGCAGGATATTACGGAACGGAAACTGGCTCAGGATGGGGTTCAGTATAAGACAGATGAACTACAGGCTTTTAATGAAGCAATGGTGGACCGAGAGGGAAGAGTCATCGAATTAAAGGAAGAGATTAATCAGCTTTGTAAGGATCATGGCTTAGAATTGATTTACCCAGCTGTCTGGAGAAAGCAATGAAACCTGTTTCAATCTCTCGCAGACTCACAGATGTTTTCTCATTACTTAAACTGTTCGTATTAGGTAGCATTTTTACAGTAATTTTACTGTTTATAGTCTGGTATGGTTTGACTCAGGTAGAAAAACGCTTGCGTTTGCAGACGGTAGATCAGTTACAGTCGGTACTTCAGGTGACCCATAAGAATCTGACCGAAGTCTGGTTGGATGGCTTGTTTCAGGATGCAGGGCAATGGGCGGCCGAGCCTGAGTTGATAGAGAGTGTGGAAAGCTTGTTGAAAGTTCATAAGCAGAATATGAGCACAGAGAATGTCCGGGTTGCTGCACTATTATCTACTCCCTCTCTTTCCAGAATCAGAGGTTTCTTTCAACTCAGAATAAAACGGCATGATGCTTTGGGGTTTTTTGTTATTGCACCGGATAAGCATAGTATTGCTTCCATGCGTGATTCCAATGTAGGCAGCATTAATCTGATTGCCAATCAACGGCCAGAAAGGCTGCATAAGGCCTTTCAGGGGCAGAATCAACTGGTTCCACCGCTCTATTCAGATGTTCCTTTGCCAGATAAATCGGGTAATAGGGTGTTGGGTTATCCAACTATGTTTATTTTGACCCCCATTCGAAATCAGGCGGGTCATGTTATTGCTGCATTAGCCATACGCTTAAATCCTTATGCGCAGTTTTCACGTATACCTGCCGCCAGTTTTTCAGGTCAGACTGTAGAGACCTATTTGTTTGATTCACAAGGCACTTTGTTGACCGATACTCGCCTGCTACCTTATATGTATGAAAAAGGATTGTTGCCTGCTAATAAACTAGGCATTCTGGGAATACAGTTACGAGTTCCCGTTGAGGGAAAAGCAGTTAAGCAATCGCCTTTAACTTATATGGCCAAAAATGCCACCGAGGGTAAAAATGGCTCTAGCCCTGAGTCTTATCTTGATTATCGAGGAATACCTGTGTTAGGTGTTTGGCAATGGAATGATAAATTTGATTTTGGCATTGCCACCGAAATTGATGAAGTTGAAGCGCTGGCTGCATATCGTGATATAGAGCAGGCAACTATTGAGCTTACAGTCTTTGTGTTTTTATTATCCTTATTGGGGATGATTGTTCAGTATCGTTTGCAATGCAGAGCTCATCAATCTGTATTGCGTTCAGAAAATCATCTGCGAGGAGTGATGGATAATGCCCTGGACGGTATTATTACCATTAACCGAAATGGAATTATTCAATCTCTAAACAAGGCAGCAGGAAGGCTTTTTGCTTATAAACGAGAGGAAATGCTAGGAAAAAATATTAGCATGCTGGCGGCTCAGCCCTATCGTGATATGGATGACAGCTATCTTATTCAATATCTGAAAAAAGGAAGAAAAAAGTTTATTGATATTGTGCAGGAAGTAGAAGGGCAACGTAAGGATGGCTCTGTTTTCCCGGTAAGGCTGGGGATTAGTGAAATTTATGACGGTCAGGATCATATCTTTACGGCTGTTGTTCAAGATTTGACGGAGACTAAAAAGGCCCAGCAAGCTTTGCAAGAAAGTGAAGAGACTTTTCGGCGTATGGCGAGTGCGGCAAATTTAGCCATTGTGATGCTGGATCATGATGGGGAAATATCATTCTGGAGTCGAATGGCCGAAGAAATATTCGGTTGGAGCAGCAAAGAAGTGCTAGGAAAAAATGCACATAAATTAATCGTTCCTACCAAGTATTATGCCGAATTTTCAAAAGCATTCCCGGCTTTTCAGAAAACAGGTAAAGGAAATCTGATAGGCAAAACCAGAGAGGTGACTGCATTGAATAAGGCGGGTGTAGAGTTTCCTGTGGAAATCTCTTTATCTGCAGTCAATATTAACGGTCGTTGGAATGCGATTGGTATTATTAATGATATTTCTGAGAGAAAACGGGCGGAAGATGAGTTAAGAAAGTTAAATCAGGCTTTGGAGCAAAGTCCTGTGAGTGTGATGATTACTGATTTAAGTGGTCATATTGAATATGTAAATCAGGTTTTTATCGACAGGACGGAGTATTCAAAACAACAGATTTTAGGCAAGACCCCTGCTTTTCTTAAGTCAGGGTATACAAAGGAAAATGAATACAATAATCTATGGGCAACAATCGGCAGAGGCGATGAATGGCGAGGTGAATTTCTTAATAAATCGCGCACAGGTAAGTTGTTTTGGGAGTCTGCTGTTATCTCGCCATTATGTGATGCACAAGGGTATATGACTCATTTTGTCGCGATCAAGGAAGATGTGAGTGAGCATAAAAAATCCGAACAAGAGGCTGTGCAACATGCGAAAGATATTGAAAAAAGTTATCGGGATCTGGAGAAATCTCGTCAGGCAGCATTAAGTATTATGCAAGATGCCAATAGTCAGAAAAAACGAGCTGAAAAGGCTTTACAGGAACTGGCTAAATCAAAAGATGCATTGAATGATGCGAAAGAACTTGCGGAACAGGCTAACCAGGCAAAATCAAATTTTCTTGCAACCATGAGCCATGAGATTCGTACCCCTATGAATGCAATCCTGGGCATGTCATATCTGGCTTTACAAACGGCATTGGATGGCAAGCAGCGGAATTACATAGAAAAGGTGAATCTGTCGGCTGAATCTTTGTTGGGTATTCTGAATGATATTCTTGATTTTTCTAAAATCGAAGCAGGCAAGCTAGGTATGGAGAATACCCTGTTTAGTCTGAATGAGGTGTTTGATAATTTAGCAAATATAGTCGGTCTTAAAGCAGAAGAAAAAGGCCTGGAGTTTGTTTATGATATAGACCCAAAAACGCCATTGTCATTGTTAGGTGATCCTCTACGGCTTGCTCAGATTTTGCTTAATCTGGGTAGTAATGCGGTGAAGTTTACCGATCGGGGAGAGATTGTTATTAGTTGTCAGCCGATAGCCTTAGACGAAGAATGTGTTACTTTGAAATTTGCTGTCAAGGATAGTGGAATTGGACTTACTGAGGAACAGGCTGGCAAACTGTTCAGGGCTTTTTCTCAAGCTGATGAGTCCACTACACGTAAATATGGCGGTACGGGATTAGGGCTGACTATATCAAAGCGATTGGTCGAATTGATGGGAGGAGAGATTAGTCTGGAAAGTGTTGCAGGTGAGGGGAGTACTTTTTCTTTCACTGCTGTGTTTGGTATTGAGGGCGGTGAGTCGGAAAAAGTGCAAACATTACCTGAGGCTATTTTGGGTTATAGAGTATTAGTGGTAGACGATAATGCATGTTCAAGAGAGGTGCTTTCACATATATTGAAGGATTTTGGATTGAATGTGTGTGCAGCAGATTCGGGGGAATCAGCCTTGATTACACTTGAACAGGCGATGGCAGATGGTGAGCCATACAGCGCTCTCATTATTGATTGGAAAATGCCTGGAATGGATGGTGTTAGTACGGTTCGCAAGATACAAAGCATGCCTGAATTGGCAGCAACTACCGCGGTTATTATGGTGACCGCGTATGATGAAGAAGAGTTACGCCGGGAGGCGGAAAATATCGCCTTGAATGGGGTGTTGGTAAAGCCCGTTAACCCTTCAACCCTGTTGGATACCTTGCTGACAGTTTTTGCCTGTTCTCCCCAGCAACGGCAATCAGGTGTTATGCGGAAGACCGAGCGACTCGATTCGGTAAAAAGGCTGCGTGGCGCAAAGATATTGCTAGTGGAGGATAACGAGTTTAATCAGGAGTTGGTGTTTGAGTTGTTAACAAATGTAGGGATTGAGGTTGTATTAGCCAATAATGGACAGGAGGCTCTGCAATTGCTTGAGAGCGATCGCTATGATGGTGTGTTAATGGATGTGCAGATGCCAGTGATGGATGGGCTTTGCGCAACTCAAAAAATACGCGAGCAGGCATGTTTTAATAACTTGCCTGTGATTGCGATGACTGCTGGAGCCACCATTGAAGACCGAAAAGCAGCAATGCAGGTTGGCATGAATGATTATATTTCCAAACCCATTAATGTTCATAATATGTTTTCAACCATGGCTAGTTGGATTGTGCCTAAATTGCTTGTGACTACAGATGCTGGTCAGCAGCAAGAGGAAAGTGATACAGAGGATGAAAAATTGCTGTCGGAACTGGTTGGGATTGATTTTAATATTGGGTTAAGATCAGCAGATGGAAATTATCGTCTTTATGCTAAATTATTAAAGCTGTTTTATGATGGGCAACACGATTTTGTGCAACGTTTTTCTTCCGCTGTTGCTAACACAGACCATAATGAGATGCAGCGACTAGCTCATACTTTAAAAGGTGTTGCTGGTAATGTTGGTGCTCTAGCTGTGCAAAGGGCTTCCCAAGGTCTGGATGAGCTATGCAGGCGTAAGGCAGGGCACGAGGAAGTTGAGCAGCAATTATTGATTCTTGAAAGTGAATTAGACAGCGTTATTGTCTCTATTGCGAAAGTGTTGGTTGAAGAAAATAATAAACCGTCTAAACTTTCATCAATCAATATGAGTGAACTGTATCCCGAGTTGCAGTCTCTTTATCAGCAATTGCAGCAGAATAATACTGATGCTGTGGATACAATAGAGGTGCTGATGCAGAGATGTTCTGGGGACGGGGTTTATGAGCGATTGAAGCGGTTGAAAAAGCTAATTAACAGCTACGATTTCGATACTGCTTTGAATCAGCTGGTTTTATTGGCGAATGAGTGTGATGTTAGTCTGGATTAAAGGGTGGAGTGGGTATATTGAAAAAAACTGAACAGAAAATATCCAAGTTACGCATTCTGGTAGTAGATGACGTCCCTGACAATATTGAGGTGTTAAGGGGAGTTTTACACAATGACTATTTAGTTCTTGCTGCTATAAATGGCACTAAAGCACTGGAAATTTCTCGCTCTCGTCAAATGCCGGATATGATTCTGCTGGATGTGATGATGCCAGGCATTGATGGTTATGAGGTGTGTCGAAGGCTGAAGGCTGATTCGCGTACTGCCCATATTCCGGTGATTTTTGTTACCGGTATGGGAGAGGCTGAAAGTGAGATCAAGGCTTTAGAGTTGGGCGCTGTCGATTATATTACTAAACCGATTATTCCTACTGTGGTTAAGGCGCGGGTAAAAACTCATTTCGCGCTTTATGATCAGAATAGAGAGTTGGAGCGTCAGGTGCAGGAGCGAACCAAGGAACTTCACCGTACAAGATTGCAGATTATTCAGGATCTGGGGCGTGCTGCCGAGTATAAGGATAATGAAACGGGTATGCATGTAATGCGGATGAGTAATTATACAAGGTTATTGGCGAAAGCAACTGGGATGGGTGAAAATGCGGTGGAATTGGTGTTTAATGCAGCCCCTATGCATGATGTGGGTAAAATCGGTATCCCTGATAATATATTGTTGAAACCCGGTAAATTGAATGAAGAGGAATGGGCGATAATGAAGACTCATCCCGCGATAGGGGCTGAGATTATTGGAGAAGCTCATGATTCAGATTTATTAAAGTTGGCCGCTACGGTGGCAATGACGCATCATGAAAAATGGAATGGTACCGGCTACCCCAAGGGATTGGCTGGTGAGGAAATCCCTATAGAAGGACGGATAGTTGCCGTCGCCGATGTGTTTGATGCTTTGACCTCAGAACGTCCTTATAAAAAAGCCTGGTCAGTTGAGGATGCAATTAATCTTATAAGGCGTGAAGCAGGAGGACATTTTGATCCCCTTTTGATTCCCTTGTTTGAAGATATATTGCCCGAAATCCTCAAAGTTAAGTCAACTTATGCCGATGAGGAAGTGGTTTAAAGTTTTGTTGATAAAAGTAGGAGGGGCCTATTGGCCGCGACCAGAATAAGATCAAGAACAGTCGCGGCCAATAGGCCCCTCCTACCGATAAGAATAATTCAGAAACTTACTAATTTTTTATCAACCTGTGGTTTGTATAGAGCCATGTTGAGTAATAAATTATTAAATGTTTGATTTCATAGTAATAGAGTAATGCTTCTCTTTGTAGGAGCGTCCGCCCTCGGCGCGAATATAACGGGCTCTTGCTTTAGATCAAGGACCCTGTTTAAAATCGCGCCGAGGGCGGACGCTCCTACCTGTTCCTTATTCAAATTATGGCGGAGAGTCATGGGTAGGCAGGTAGATGTTTGTTATTCAAGCGTTGTAATTTTATTATGTCAGCTAAGATTATTGTTTCTTAAATAAGTGACTAAACGTTTTTTTCAGTGTATTTGTGTATGAATTTTAAATTGTTAATGAAATTATTCCCATAATCTCGTAAAATTAGTGTTATTTTTCTTAATAACGGGGTAAGTCGACAGGCTTATCCCGTTTTGCACATTTAAAGGTGGCTGATCTTGAGTAACCCTGCTTTGCTTTTACTGGAAGATGGAACGGTGTTTAATGGCGTGTCGATAGGCGCGGATGGCTGTTCTGTTGGTGAAGTTGTTTTTAATACCTCACTTACTGGGTATCAGGAAATCCTGAGCGATCCCTCTTATGCTAGACAAATCGTAACTTTAACTTATCCTCATATCGGAAATGTCGGGACGACTAGCGAGGATGATGAGTCAACAGGCGTTTTTGCAAGTGGTCTGGTGGTGCGTGATTTACCTTTGACCTTAAGTAACTGGCGTTCTGAAAAGTCATTGCCACAATATTTACAAGACAATAATGTGGTTGCGATTGCTGATATTGATACCCGTAAATTAACCCGTATATTGCGTGATAAAGGTGCGCAACGCGGGGCAATTATCGCGGCTGAAAATATTGATATTGAACAGGCTAAAAATGCGATAGCGGGTTTTGCCGGATTGAAAGGCATGGACCTGGCTAAAGAAGTGACAGTGACTGATAGTTATCAGTGGACAGAAAACATCTGGTCTTTAATAGACGGTCACACTGAAGCTGAAAATCTGACTAAGCATGTTGTCGCTTATGACTTTGGGGTAAAACGCAATATTCTTCGATTGCTTGCTAACAGAGGCTGTCGAGTGACCGTAGTGCCAGCAACAATGCCAGCTTCAAAAGTGCTTGCGATGAACCCTGATGGGGTATTCCTTTCTAATGGGCCTGGTGATCCAGAGCCTTGTACTTATGCGATTGAAGCAATCAAGTCTATTCTGGAACAAAAAATACCTGTGTTTGGTATTTGTTTGGGGCATCAGTTATTAGCGCTTGCAAGTGGGGCTAAAACAGAAAAAATGAAGTTTGGTCATCATGGCGCTAATCACCCAGTGCAACAAAAATCCACGGGTCGAGTGATGATTAGTAGTCAAAACCATGGCTTTGCTGTGGATGAGAAGACACTACCTGCTAACATTACAGCAACTTACCACTCCTTATTTGATGGTAGTTTGCAAGGTATTGAACGCACGGATTGTCCTGCCATGGGTTTTCAGGGGCATCCTGAAGCAAGCCCTGGCCCACATGATGTAGAGTCATTATTTGATCAATTCATCGACATGATGAATACCCATTCAGCTAACAAATAATACAGGTAGATCTAACAAAAATGGCAAAAAGAACCGACATAAAATCGATCTTATTATTGGGTGCGGGTCCTATCGTAATAGGCCAGGCCTGTGAGTTTGACTACTCAGGAACACAAGCGTGTAAAGCGTTAAGAGAAGAAGGTTATCGAGTTGTTCTGGTGAACTCCAATCCAGCAACGATTATGACCGACCCTGATATGGCTGATGCAATTTATATCGAGCCTATCGACTGGCAAACAGTCGAAAAAATTATCGAAAAAGAACGTCCAGATGCGGTACTGCCTACTATGGGTGGTCAAACTGCATTGAACTGTGCTTTAGATTTGGATAAACATGGCGTATTAGAAAAATACGGCGTGGAAATGATTGGCGCAACCAAAGAAGCCATTAATATGGCTGAAGATAGAGAGCTGTTTAATCAGGCCATGGGAAGATTGGGTTTTGAAGTTGCTAAATCCAAAACAGCGCATACTATGGAAGAGGCTTTTTCAGCGCAGGCTGAAGTAGGTTATCCAACGGTTGTGCGTCCATCATTTACCATGGGCGGTAGTGGTGGTGGTATCGCCTATAACAAAGAAGAATTTGTTGAAATTTGTGAGCGCGGTCTGTATTTATCGCCAACTAATGAATTATTGGTTGAAGAATCTGTATTGGGTTGGAAAGAATACGAAATGGAAGTGGTGCGTGATACTAACGATAACTGCATCATTATCTGTTCAATCGAAAACTTTGATCCTATGGGCGTGCATACTGGTGACTCGATTACTGTTGCTCCCGCGCAAACTTTAACGGATAAAGAATATCAAATCCTACGAAATGTATCGTTGGCGGTATTGCGTGAAATCGGCGTAGATACAGGCGGTTCAAACGTACAAGTTGCGATTAATCCAGAAGATGGTCGCATGGTAGTGATTGAGATGAACCCAAGGGTTTCTCGTTCATCTGCTTTGGCATCAAAAGCAACGGGTTTTCCTATTGCTAAAGTCGCAGCAAAACTGGCTATTGGTTACACATTAGATGAATTGAAAAATGAAATTACAGGCGGTGCAACCCCTGCTTCATTTGAACCCTCTATCGATTATGTAGTGACTAAAGTCCCACGTTTTACTTTTGAAAAATTTCCACAAGCAGATGATCGCTTAACGACGCAGATGAAATCTGTGGGTGAAGTGATGGCGATTGGCCGTACATTCCAGGAATCATTGCAAAAAGCATTGAGAGGCTTGGAAATTGGTGTTGCTGGCCTGGACGAAATTGTCGATTTAAAAGAAGATAATATTCAAGATAAACTACAAAGTGAAATGCGTCATCCAGGGCCAGAGCGTCTATGGTATGTGGCAGATGCTTTTAGAAGCGGCATGAGCTTTGAAGATGTTCATGAAGCATCCAAAATTGATCCCTGGTTTTTAGCGCAAGTAGAAGACCTGGTGTTAACTGAGAACTCATTATCAACTAAAACATTAGCGACTTTAGACGAGGGTGAATTATACCGTCTAAAACGTAAGGGTTTTTCTGATGAGCGCTTGGCTAAATTATTAGATACCAAAGAATCAGAGATTAGAAATGTACGTCATAAACAAAATATTCGTCCTGTTTATAAACGGATAGATTCTTGTGCGGCTGAATTTTCATCGGATACGGCTTATTTGT
>Ga0209707_1001514_pt1 | contig 12940 bp, 10 predicted proteins | sample EN4Hudsemesocosm_FD_184630 | JGI IMG/M metagenome (GOLD analysis project Ga0209707, IMG submission 184630) | Methane-oxidizing microbial communities from mesocosms in the Hudson Canyon - EN4B Hudson Canyon (SPAdes) (version 2) | ecosystem: Environmental > Aquatic > Marine > Cold seeps | place... | reverse complement strand
TACCAAGTTGAAGGAATGGACTTCATCATCCTCAGTATCGCTTCTGTTTTTACAGGGGCATTTATTAATCGTATCGTTCCGATATTAAAGCGTAACAATATTCCTGATGCAGTCACGGGAGGGTTACTTTTTAGTTTTGTAATCGCAGTTATTAGCAAGCAATGGGATATGACGTTTGAATATGATTTGCGGGTTCGTGATTTACTACTGTTGGTTTTCTTTACCACCGTTGGCTTAACCGCCAAATTTAAATTGCTATTAGCCGGAGGTAAGGCGCTGGCTATTTTGCTTGCTGCTGCCATGCTGTTTTTATTTTTACAAAATACTACCGGGGTATTAATTGCTAAAGCATTTGATGCTGAACCTGCTTATGGTTTGTTTGTAGGAAGTATTTCTTTGGCTGGTGGGCACGGGACTGCCATTGCGTGGGGAGCTGAGGCTGCAAAAGCAGGGCTTGAACATGCTGAGATATTGGGTATTACCTTTGCCACATTTGGTTTGATAATGGGAGGCATTATTGGTGGCCCTATTGCGGGTCGTTTAATTCGGATAAACAATCTTAGACCAGAAGGCAGTGGTGGAGAAATAGATACGATAAAAACAGTATCTGAGGTAAAAGAGCAGTATAAGCCAACAGAGTTAAATGAAATATTAAAGACCATTCTTATAATTGCTGTTTGTATTCAGGTAGGCGATTTGGTTAACCGTTTTCTCTTTGATAGCGGAATGCTGCTCCCTGGTTTCTTAACAGCGATGTTAATGGCTATTGCTATTACGAATGCGGGAGAGGTTTTTAAATTTAAAATTAGCGAGCGTACGGTTGATGTAACAAATAATATTAGCCTTCAGATCTTCTTATCGATGAGTTTAATCTCAATGCAGTTTGCTGCTCTATCGGGCGGTATTCTTTCGGCTGTAATTATCATGTGCATTCAGGTAACCCTGATTACAATATTTACTATGTGGATAGTTTACCGGTTAATGGGGCGTAACTATGATGCTGCCGTTATGGCTTCGGGGTTTGCTGGTTTGGGGTTAGGCGCAACGCCGGTGGCCATAGGTAATATGAATGCAATTACCAGTAAATACGGCCCATCACCCAAAGCGTTTTTGGTTGTACCTTTGGTAGGTGCTTTCTTTATTGATATTGCCAATGCACTGATATTGAAATTCTTCTTAGCACTGCCAATGATGGGGGGAGGGTTTTAGCCATCCCCCACCGTTTTAACTACTCGCCGTTTTCTCTGGCGATTGCGCGATAAGCAATATCATTGCGATGGAACGAACCATTCCAGCTAATTTGCTTAGTTAACGCGTAAGCACGTTGTTGAGCTTCAGTCACTGTGTTACCTAAAGCACTGGCACAAAGTACACGGCCGCCGTTGGTTGTTACATTGCCATCAATCTCTTTAGTACCTGCGTGGAAGACTTTTTCGCCTTCTACTTCGTTGGTGGGGAGTCCTGAAATAATATCCCCTTTGTTGTAGCTTTCCGGATAGCCACCTGCAGCTAAAACAACACCAACAGAAGCACGTTCATCCCACTCTGAGGTTTTTTCATTAAGCTTGCCGTCAACGGCGGCTTCACACAGCTCAACCAAGTCAGACTTCATGCGAAGCATAATGGGTTGAGTTTCAGGGTCACCAAAACGACAGTTGTATTCGATCACTTTAGGTATGCCGTCAGCATTAATCATTAAACCAGCATAGAGAAAGCCAGTATAATCGTTACCTTCAGCGGCCATACCGTTAACGGTAGGATAAATAACCGTATCCATAATCCGCTGGTGAATTTCTGCTGTGACCACAGGGGCTGGTGAATAAGCACCCATTCCACCGGTATTTGGGCCGATGTCTCCGTCGCCTACACGTTTGTGATCTTGGCTGGTAGCCATAGCTAATACATTCTTGCCATCGACCATTACGATAAAGCTGGCTTCTTCACCTTCAAGAAATTCTTCGATAACCACGCGGTGACCTGCATCACCAAATTTGTTGCCAGCAAGCATATCTTTAACAGCTTCTTCAGCTTCTTCAAGCGTCATGGCAACGATTACGCCTTTACCTGCGGCAAGACCATCGGCCTTAACAACGATGGGGGCGCCTTTTTCACGAACGTAGCTGAGAGCTTGTTCCATGTCGGTGAAGTTTTGGTATTCACCGCTTGGAATGTTGTGACGAGCCAAAAAATCTTTGGTAAAGGCCTTTGAACCTTCAAGTTGTGCTGCGCCGGCTGTCGGGCCAAAAATGCGTAGTCCACGCTCTTTAAAAAGATCAACAACACCTTCAACTAATGGTGCTTCAGGGCCAACGATGGTTAAGCCAACGTTTTTCTCTTTAGCGAAATCGGCAAGACCTTTAAGGTCCATAACGTCAATATTCACGTTTTCAAGCTTAGGTTCTAATGCGGTGCCTGCGTTGCCTGGGGCAACGTAAACGGTGTCTACATAGTCAGCTTGAGCTGCTTTCCATGCTAATGCATGTTCACGTCCGCCACTTCCGATAAGAAGTACTTTCATTTTCTTTATGTCCTGTTTCATCGATCGGATATTGGGCTTTGAGGTCCAATATCCAGTGTCAGACGATTATTAATGTCTGAAGTGACGCATACCTGTGAATACCATCGCAATGCCATGCTCGTTTGCAGCATCAATAACTTCTTGATCTCGCATTGAACCACCTGGCTGAATAACTGCAGTGATACCCGCTTTAGCCGCTGCATCTATGCCATCTCTAAATGGGAAGAATGCATCTGACGCCATAACAGAACCCGGTACTTCAAGGCCTTCATCTTCGGCTTTTATACCTGCGATTTTAGCACTGTAGACTCGGCTCATTTGGCCTGCACCTACACCAATGGTTCTGCCGTTTTTGGCATAAACAATCGCGTTAGATTTAACAAACTTAGCGACTTCCCAGGCGAATAATAAGTCATTCAATTCCTGTTCGGTTGGCGTGCGTGTTGTTACCATTTTCAGCTCATCGTGATTGACCATTCCCAAGTCACGATCTTGTACTAATAAGCCACCATTAACACGCTTGTAGTCGAAGCCAGGTACGCGGGTGCTGTTAAACTCACCGCAAGCCAGTAATCGAACATTCTTTTTAGCTGAGACTACATCTATTGCGCCCTGAGATATAGTTGGCGCGATAATAACCTCAACGAACTGACGATCAACAATTGCTTGTGCCGTGGCTTCATCTAATTCTCGGTTAAAGGCGATGATGCCACCAAACGAAGATGTTGGATCTGTTGCGTAGGCCAAATCGTAAGCTTGTTTGATGTCTGCACCGATAGCCACGCCACAAGGGTTGGCGTGTTTAACGATAACGCAGGCAGGGTCTGCAAAAGGTTTAACACACTCAAGTGCTGCATCTGTGTCAGCAACATTGTTGTAAGAAAGAGCCTTACCTTGTAATTGCTTAGCGGTGCTAATGCTTGCTTCAGCAGGGTTACTCTCCACATAGAATGCAGCCTGCTGATGTGGGTTTTCTCCGTAACGCATGTCCTGAGCTTTAACAAACTGAGTGTTAAAGGTACGCGGAAACAGGTCAGACTCGTTGTCTTCTGTTTTGGTTCCCAGGTAGTTTGCGATCATACCGTCATAAGCTGCTGTATGTTCGAAGGCTTTAACGGCCAAGTCAAAACGAGTGGCAAGCGCTAGTGCGCCATCGTTTTCTTTCATTTCAGCAAGAACCGCATCATAGTCTGGTGCATTTACAACAATAGCGACGTCTTTGTGATTCTTGGCCGCTGAACGAACCATAGTAGGCCCACCGATATCGATATTTTCTATCGCTAAAGGCAAATCACAGTCGGGACGTGCGATGGTGGCTTCGAATGGATACAGGTTAACGACAACCATGTCGATAGGGTTGATTTCGTGCTTGTTCATCACGTCATCATCAATACCACGACGACCTAAGATCCCACCGTGAATTTTAGGGTGTAATGTTTTAACACGGCCATCCATCATTTCTGGAAAGCCAGTGTAGTCAGACACTTCCACAGCGGCAACACCGCTATCGGTTAACAACTTGAATGTTCCGCCAGTAGAAAGTATTTCTACGTTCATCTTTTCCAGAGCTTGAGCAAACTCTACGATGCCGGATTTGTCAGATACGCTGATGAGAGCGCGGCGAATACCTTGTTTTTCAGTCATGGTTTATTGTCGTCACATTGAATAAAGAAAACTAACTAAACAGTTTAGCCGTACAGAGCTTTAGTGAAATATAGCTGCGTTCTACAGCAAGCCGTATTGCTTCAGCTTTTTACGTAAAGTGCCGCGATTAAGGCCTAATAATACAGAGGCTTTAGTCTGATTGTTTCGCGTGTACTTCATTACCTGCTCCAGAAGCGGGGCTTCAACTTCTGAAAGAACTAAATTGTATACTTCGGTGGCTGGTGTGCCATCAAGCTGTGCGAAATAGTTTATTAATGCTTTCTCTACACTGTCACGTAGGGTTACGTTACCTTGTGCGCCAAATGGCAGACCAAGGTCTTGTGTGTTTTCTGAGAAAGAAACTGGGTTTGCAGTGGCGTGTTCTGCAAATGCTTCAGTTGTCATGCGATGGTGTCCTCTCCATTACTTAAACTTTCAAATTTAATTGCTTTAAAATACTGCGTTATCGCTGCAAGCTGTTGTGGTGCTGACTCGATGCCATTAAAGGCTTTTCTAAAATCATTGCCATCCTTGTGCGATTTTAAATACCAGCCAACATGCTTGCGTGCGATACGAACGCCCAAGTGCTCACCATAAAATTGGTGTAATTCTTTGATGTGGGATAATAAAATATTACCCACTTCAGTTGCATCTGGGGCTTTTAGGTGTTCTCCCGTTTCCAGGAAGTGATTAATCTCACGAAAAATCCAGGGCCTGCCTTGTGCTGCACGACCAATGAGTAAACCATCTGCTTGAGTATGATTTAGAACAAACCGGGCTTTTTCAGGTGAGTCAATATCTCCGTTAGCGAATACAGGAATACTGATACTTTGCTTAACCGCTGCAATCGTGTCGTATTCTGCATCTCCGCTGTACCCGCAAGCGCGTGTTCGACCGTGTATGGCTAAAGCCTTAATGCCGGTGTCTTCTGCCATGCGGGCAATGGTCATTGCGTTTTTATTACTTGTATCCCAGCCCGTCCTTATTTTTAAGGTGACGGGTATATCTACGGCCTCGACGACCGCTTTAAGAATACTTGCTACCAGAGGCTCATCTTTTAGAAGCGCGGAGCCTGCGGCGCGGTTACATACTTTTTTAGCAGGACAGCCCATGTTAATGTCAATAATCTGGGCGCCATGCTGTTGATTCATCTGGGCTGCAGCAGCCAGCATTTCCGGGTCTCCGCCTGCGATCTGAATCGATCGGGGGCCGGGCTCTCCATCATGATTTAAACGTTGACGTGTTTTTCTTGTGTTCCAGAGTGTTGGGTCTGCAATGACCATTTCTGAAACAGCTAACCCGGCCCCCATTTTTCGGCATAAAAGTCTAAATGGACGATCGGTAACACCCGCCATAGGTGCCAAAATCAGTTTGTTTTTCAATTCGTAAGGGCCAATATGAATCACAACTGATCTCTCTACTCTCTACAATAATGGGTCTTCTATGCTGGGTTAAAACAGGGTGCTAATGATACTAGCCAGAGGCCTGGCGATAAAGGGAAATATGAGTGAAAAAGTGATTATTTTTCACTCATATTGGTTGACAATTGAACACTTATTTGCAGGTTTTGCTGGCTTTAGTCAATTTGTGGTGTGTGTTTAAAAAAACCAACCTTGTAATTAACTGCATCGTTTCCAGGGTCGAGTATTTCGAGAGATATATGAATGGGGGTTCCTTTTGGCATTCCCGTCCACTCTTTAACTTCCCCTGCAAGGTACTCTGATGGTTCAAATAGTCGTTGTGCAACAATTTTGTTGTTCAAGTCAGAGAAGTAGAGGGCCATATTTGGAAAGGGCTGCTCATAGGCTGCCTGGTTTACAATTACAGCATCAATAATTAATGCTTTTCGTGCGGTTGGATGACTGCGAACAATCAGGTTTTGACTTTTAATTTGAGTGGTATCGATTAAGTCAGGAAGCTGGCATTTAAGAAGTTCACATGCCTTCTGATAAATCGGTCTTAACTCTTCATACTGAGCCAGTTTTCCATAGTTATACCATGCAAATTGGGCGCAGAGGACTATTAACAGTGATAGGTTTAGTACTGACCAGATTAATGATCCGAAAAAAGAACGACTTGAGGCGTTTGGTAGATCTAGGGGGGCTGCCTGAAGATGTTTGTATTGTTGTGATGAGTCTGCCTGAATAGCCTGCTGAGAGTTGCCTGGCTCATTGTCAGTGGTGCTATCTACTTCTGATGTACCTGCACTGGGCTTGTTTTCTTGCTTTGTAGCGGCTGCTGATGGCTCTTCGTCAAGTTCAATGAATTCATCTGATAGCTGGAATGAGTCTTCTTGTTTTAGACTTTCTTTTTCGGGCTGTTCTGAGTCAATATCTTCGAGCATTTCTTCTGCCCAGCTTTCATCAGAGCCTTTTTTCTTGCCAATGACTTCATCATCTACATCATCTGAAAAATTGTCGTTTGCAAAGTGATTTGAATCGCCTTCATCTATTTCAAGAAAGCTGTCACTAAGTTCAGATGAGAATGTACCTTCTCCAGCATAAGAGTCATCTTCACTGTCTTCGTCAGGGTTATCCTCAAAAACCAATTCTGTTTCTTCTTCTGGCTGAGGTGCTGAACTTGGTGGGGGCGTGGGGCTTGGGTTAGTTGGTTGTGCTGCTACTTCGTGGTGTTTTTCCGTTTGTTGAACTGGAGTATTCGCTTTCACACTAGCGTCTATTATATTTTCCAGTGCGTTAAATACTTCCAGGCAAGAGCCACAGCGAACCTTTCCTCCCGCTGCATTCAGGTGTTGGTCTTGTACTTTGAATGTAGCCTGACAATGGGGGCATTGAGTTAGGTGGGTGTTGCTCATCGCGTCCGTTGCATCCTTTGGTCGTATTTTGGGGGTTATTTAAAGTGTAGCGCTTTTTTTTAATTATAAATAGCTATCGCTTACGTCCATTAAGGCGCATCCACTCATCCTTTTGCGTGGGGGCTTCCATATCGAACCATGCTTTATAACACTCATTTACGTCATTTGCTTGTTGTTCCAAAATACCAGACAGGGCTATTAACCCATCTTGCTTTGTCATAGAGGCTATATTTGAAGAGAGCATGATCAGTGGTTGAGCTAATATGTTGGCAAGCATTACGTCGGCTTCAACCTTGGGAGCATCATCTGGCAGATAAAGTTCAAACCGCTCTTCTGCAATACTATTGCGACGTGTGTTTTCTTTTGAGGCTTCAAGTGCTTGCGGGTCATTATCTACACCTATAACTCGCTTTGCGCCTAATAACAAGGCAGCTATGCCTAATATGCCGGAACCGCAGCCGTAGTCGACGACGACTTTGTCAGTCAGGTCTTGTCCATCTAACCATGCGAGGCAAAGTGAGGTGGTAGGGTGGGTGCCAGTTCCGAATGCAAGACCTGGGTCTAGCATGAGATTAATGCCATCGGGTTCTGGTGGCTCTCTCCAGCTTGGGCAAATCCAAAGTCGTTCGCCAAACTTCATCGGGTGGAAATTTTCCATCCACTCTCTTTCCCAGTCTTTATCTTCAAGAATTTCAACTTTATGAGGGGGGAGAGGGTTGCCACTTAGCGCTAGATATTTTGATTCGATTGCAGGTATTATTACCTGCATATCAGCCTCTGCATCAAACAGACCTGTAAGTACGGTATGATTCCAAAGTGGAGTTGTGCCTCTTTCAGGTTCAAAAACAGGCTGGTCTTCAGCGTCTTCCATGGTGACGGCGCAGGCTCCGAACTCCAATAACAAGTCTTCAATATTTGAAACCTGATCAGGGTGAATAGTAACTTTAACTTGTATCCACGGCATAGTAAGACCTTATCTATTTTCTATAATATTTGTGTAACTTTTCACGTTAATTCTTTATCAACTCTTCAAGATAATGAATCGTAAACTCTTCATGACGGAACCCTGCATCTCTAACAAGTTTTCGATGCAGTGGCACATTGGTTTTTATGCCGTCTATCACAAGTTCATCCAGTGCAACCTTCATGCGATTAAGTGCGCTTTCTCTGTCTTCGCCATGAGTAATTAATTTACCGATCAATGAGTCATAATACGGTGGAACTTTGTACCCACTAAATAGGTGCGAGTCAACTCGTACACCATAACCGCCGGGTATGTGAAAGTGCTTCACTGTGCCTGGGCTTGGGATAAATGTTTTAGGGTCTTCAGCATTAATTCTGCATTCAATGGCATGACCGCTAAAGCTTATGTCCTTCTGGGATACAGACAATGGTAAGCCGCTAGCAATACGTAGTTGTTCTTTAACAATATCAATACCACTGATCATTTCTGAAACGGGATGTTCTACCTGAACCCGGGTGTTCATCTCAATAAAGTAGAACTTGTTGTCTTGATAAAGAAATTCAAAGGTACCCGCGCCTTTGTAACCAATATCTATGCAGGCTTTGGTGCATGCTTCGTAGACTGTCTGTCTGGCATATTCATCAATATTCGGAGCAGGTGCTTCTTCCAGTACTTTTTGATGACGTCGCTGTAGTGAGCAGTCTCTATCACCCAAATGAATCGCATTGCCTTGCCCGTCGGCTAAAACCTGCACTTCAACGTGGCGAGGTTTATCCAGAAATTTTTCAAGATAAACGGTGCCATCTCCAAAGGCAGCTTTTGCTTCGCTCTGGGTTAATTGAATGCTATTAAGTAGAGCTGCCTCTGAATGAACCGCTCTCATGCCACGACCACCCCCACCGGATGCGGCTTTGATCATTATGGGGTAACCAATTTTATGTGCGATGGCGAGTGTGCGGTCATTGTTGTTGGTAACAGGGCCATTAGACCCCGGCACGGTTGGAACGCCTGCTTTAGCCATCGCTTTTATTGCAGATACCTTATTCCCCATAAGGCGAATAACATCATGAGGTGGGCCTATAAAGGTAAATCCACTTTTCTCTACTTGTTCTGCAAAGTCTGCATTTTCCGCCAGGAATCCGTAACCAGGGTGAATGGCAACAGAATCTGTTACTTCGGCTGCGGCGATAATAGCGGGAATGTTCAGGTAACTTTCTGCAGGGCTGTCGGGCCCTATACATACAGCCTCATCAGCCATTCTTACATGCATTAGATCGCGATCTACTTTTGAGTGAACGGCAACCGTTTGGATGCCAAGTTCTTTACAGGCTCGCAAAATGCGTAACGCGATTTCTCCGCGGTTCGCGATTAGTACTTTCTCAATCATGAATTGGAATTCCTCAGAGTCGTCTAAACAAGCGTGATCAGGGGTTGATCAAACTCAACAGGTTGTCCATTTTCAATGAGAATCGCTGAAACGGTACCGCTTTTATCTGCTTCGATCTGGTTCATCATTTTCATTGCTTCAACAATGCAAATAACATCACCGGCTTTAATGGTTTGTCCTACTTCAATAAAAGAGGGCGCACTTGGGGACGGAGCACTGTAATAGGTTCCAACCATTGGCGATCTAATAGCATGACCATTAAGTTCGTTTTCTGCTGCAGAGGTTGTTGAGCTGGTAGGGTTTATCTCTGCAGGTGTTGATGGTGCTGGCGCAGCTGCGACAAACGTCGGCTGAACCATAGGTGCTTCTTGCCTTCGGCGGCAGATACGCACAGAGTCATCGCCTTCTTTTATTTCAAGCTCTTCTATATCTGACTCTTCAAGTAGCTCAATCAGTTTTTTAATTTTACGAATATCCATTATCGTCTCTCGCTGTTCGTCTGTTGCCCAGCTTGTGCTGCGCGCAGTGCTGCCTGCAGTGCCAAGTCGTAACCCTGGCTACCTAAGCCACAAATAACCCCGACAGCAACATCGGAAAAATAGGAGTGATGCCTGAATTTTTCTCTGGCATGCACATTAGATAAGTGTACTTCAATAAAAGGGATTTCAACCGCTAGCAGCGCATCCCGAAGTGCAACACTGGTGTGTGTGAAGGCGGCTGGGTTGATAATGATAAAGTCGACTCCTTCAAGGCGTGCATCGTGAATACGATCAATTAACTCGTATTCAGCGTTACTTTGCAGGGTTTGAAGGTGGTGCCCTAATTCAGTTGCGGTGTTTTGCAGGCGTTGGTTAATGTCATTTAAGGTTTCGGAACCGTAAATTTCAGGTTCACGACTGCCAAGCATGTTTAGGTTTGGTCCATGAAGAACAAGAATAGTCGCCATAGCGAAATGTCCGTATAGTGCATTTTACAGTGATTTCGCCAAAGTTTGCCGTCTTTTATCAACATTTTCAAGGAAATTCGGAAAACTTGTGACTAGTCCTGTACCGCTAAAGGACAGAATTATGGAAGCATAGGACTGTCTTCCCTGAAGCTTCTTACGGTATTTCGGCCTGCACGCTTGGCATCATAGAGGGCGTTATCTGCTCTTTCGCAGATAAGTTGGGCATTTTCATCTGAGCCTGATGCTACTCCACAGCTGAACGTGACCTGAAATTCTTCATTACCTGCAGGCTGCCTGAGTTCAGCAAACTTTTCACGTATTTCGTTGATTATTTTTTTCGCATCGCTTTCACTTGTGTTGGGGAGCACTATTGCAAATTCCTCACCACCATAACGGCCAATGTGATCCGTTTTTCTTAGGCGCTGCTTTAAGAATAATGAGAGGCTTTTGAGTACTCTGTCTCCGATAGGGTGGCCGTAACTGTCATTTATTTTCTTGAAAAAATCGATGTCCAGCATGGCGAAGGTGAGCTTTGTACCATTTTGCTTGGCTTTGGCTATTTCGACTTCCAGTAGGTACAGGGTATGCGTGTGGTTGTATAATCCTGTCAGGCTATCCCTAATCATGAGTGCTAATAGAGATCTTGCCCTTCGGCCTCTGTTATGAATTGTTGAAGCCAAGTGTTTAGGGTTAATGGGTTTTGTTAAAAAGTCATCACCACCCAGACTCATTGCATGAAGCTGCTTGTTTATATCATCTTCTGCTGACAGGTAAATAATGGGCACACTGTGAAATTTATCTTGTTGTCTAATGACTCTGGCTAGTTCCATGCCTGTGCAGCCAGGCATATACATATCCATGATGACGATTTCAGGAGAGAAATCATTTAATGAAATGAGAACCTTCATAGGGTCTGTTATGACGCAGGTGGTCATGCCTGCCTTGGTAAGTACGTTCTCAATGTAACGAGCCTGTGCTCTTGAGTCATCTACCACCAGGACTTTGTAGGGGTCTAAAGGGCTTGCATTGGTGTATTCTTCAATTTTTTCAATTAATTGGCCCAGATCTACTACTTTATAAAAAAACTCTTCACCCCCACAACGAGAAGCCATTAGGCGAATTTTTATGTCATCATCTTCTTCACTGGTGAATAGAATAGGGATGGGGGTTTCATGGTTTGCTTGAATAGACTGAATTGTTTCGATGCCGGAGTACTGTTCTCCTCCAAAGTTAACATCGATAACAATGGTTTCTGGTTTATCGTGTTTTGCTGCATTGAGAAGTTCTTCTCCGGTATCAAAACTGACAGCACGAAACCCAAAAAATTCTAATTGTTTGATAATTCGTTGCGCATTTTCAGTGCTATTGAGCGCGATATATATAGGTGTTCGAAGGAATGTTCTGGGGGCTGTTTGGGTTTCCCTGTCACTTTTACGCTGAGTGCACTCGCTTAGTTCGGAAATAGCTTGATTGATGCCTTCTCTTTTAGACTCGTCAATGATGGTTGAATCTGAGTCTAATGCATCTAGCCTTTTGGTAAGCTCCTGAGCAACGACTTGATGTTGAGCCATCTCAAAGCGTGAAGCGAACTTACCCAGTTTAGCTGAAGATTCTTTGAGGTCATTAAGCCACTGTAGGTCTGCCCAGTCGGAGTCTTTAAGCTTCTGCCAGTTATCCAATACAATGCGAGCCTGACTAGTTACTCGTTTTGAAAAATGCTGTTTTAGCTTTTCGCGCTGATCTTCTGATGACATTAAATAATCCTTTGCTCGCGACGCTTGAATAGTCGCTTACACATATTTCTCGTTTTTATTCGTGTAACGCCTGTCGTGTAGTACCAGTGTTATAATTGCGTAGCTGCACTTGTGTAGTGCCTGTATCGTTATTTTTATTCTGAACAATGTAAATAGTTTTGAAATGTAACTATTATTGTAGAGAATTTCCAGATGTCTATAGTGTTAAATATAGTCCTTTAATGTCATAGTGTGTAACTATTTGTAATATCAACTCGTTCGTGCAAGTAGACAGTTAAATACTATAATAAAAACAAAAATTGTGGCAAGGGTATGAGGTTGTTTGATAATGAATAAAAAAGAGGCTCGGAGTATTACTTTAAAGCAGATATTGCTTTGGTTTACCGGATTACTGATGGCTTCTTTGTTAGTGGTTAATTTCTTTCTTAACATCAGTAGCTCTCGTGATTATATGCAGCAGCAGTTGAGTTCGCATGCTCAGGATGCCGCCACATCTTTAGGCTTATCTTTATCTTCAGTTATTGATGCAAATGATACGATTATGGCTAGCTCTATGATCGATGCCATGTTTGATAGCGGGTATTATCGCCACATTATTTATTTTGATGTGAAGGGGGATGCCAAGGTTTTACGTCACTCACCGATGAAAGTCGGTGGGGTGCCTGCGTGGTTTGTTGAATGGGTTGATCTTGAAGCGCCAGAAGGAAAGGCAGAAGTAGTGAGTGGCTGGATGCAATTAGGCAGTGTTTCTGTGGTTAGTCACCCTGGATATGCTTATGAACAGTTATGGCGTAGTTTAAAAGCAGAGTTGGTCTGGTTTGCCTTAATTGGCACGGTGGCTTTTTTAGCAATGAACCTGGTCATAACCACTATTCTATTGCCTTTAATGAGAATGGAGAAGCAAGCCAAGGC
>Ga0209707_1001511_pt1 | contig 12951 bp, 10 predicted proteins | sample EN4Hudsemesocosm_FD_184630 | JGI IMG/M metagenome (GOLD analysis project Ga0209707, IMG submission 184630) | Methane-oxidizing microbial communities from mesocosms in the Hudson Canyon - EN4B Hudson Canyon (SPAdes) (version 2) | ecosystem: Environmental > Aquatic > Marine > Cold seeps | place... | reverse complement strand
GGTGATAATATGAAATAAACTGTAACGCATCAGCTACGCTATCTATAAGATCATCTTGACGAATAGTGGTCATTTAAAGTCTCTAGCCTCTCATGAGTTTTGGTTTTATCGGTATCTTGTCATCTTCTTCGCGGGAATGACAGAAATTCATCACGGGTACAAGTTGCGGGATATTGTACAGCAATTCCCTCATCAATTCACAAACAACGAACACCCACCCTTAATGCTCAATAATTAATCTAGTTTGAATCATTTATCAATTAACACCTTGAAAGTTTGATAAAAACTCGACAGATATGAAATTGCCGACTAAATTAATATGAAGCGAGAAATAGGCTTACTATGATTTGCTTTATATTAAGTACTCTTAAGTAGTGATAGGGGTAAATCATACTTTAGTGCGATAAAAGTATTTACATAGCTTGGATATAGTTCAAGTTATAAGAATTTCGGGCTCAGCATCGTTTATGACTGAGCCCGCTTCCAGAAAACATAATAATAGGAAAGAAGGTCCTTTCTATGTATAAGAAAACCCTACTGAGTTTGGCTGTGGCGTCTACCTTGACCCTAACTGGCTGTTTAGATGAAGGCTCCAATAACAAGAACGGTGACCCGGATTATAAGATAACCGACACCAATTTTGATAGCTCACTTACACGCCCACTCTTCAACCCCAATATTCTTACAGATAGCGATACAGTCATGCCCACAAACTATGACTTATTGCTACTTCTAGGAACAACAGCCGCGGACTATGATTTCACAGGACTTACTTCTGGAACAGACCCTGCTAGCAATGCTCTCAATGATTTAGACGGGCATTCAACCTCTGGGCAGTTTGATATTGAATTTAATAATTCGTTAAATCCAGCTACTGTTCTTAAAAACCAAACAGTTTTTGTTGTACCTTTAGTGACCGAGCCTATCAGTCCTAGCTTTGATCAGGCGATCCCTAAAGCAGTTGACCCTAGCAATATTGACCTTGACGGTTCCTCTGGAGTTACAGGAGCGCCATTTGACTTAGCTGTATTTGCAGACCCTACCAAGTTAAACGTGCGAGTTGAAGTTATCGACATTAATGGTGGAACAGATAATGCGATACGAGTAACACCATTACTGCCATTACCTGCAGAAACCAAGTTTTTGGTATTTATGACAGACGGCATTCTCGGTACAGATGGCCGCGCAATTGGTGAGTCTAAAGACTACACCTATTTTAAAGAGGGTAATGCACCATCGGCCCTGGCCGCAGTGACCGGAGTTGTACAAGGTCATGACGGCTTAGCCAATGCGTTTGTCGCGGCAAGCGAACAAATTTTAGGAGCCGCTATACCCAACAACGTAGTAATGTCACACTTTTTCACCACAACCAATCCAACAGCAGTTATGGATGCAATGGCCTCTCCTGTTACTGCATTTACCAAAACAGGCCAACAAGTTGTCTTGTTATCTGGATTACAAGTAGTGAAGGATGAAAGCACCAACCCTAACGCTACTGCAGGCGATCATTTTGCTAATTTAGGTGCTGCAGTAGCAGACATTACGGCAAATCCAGGTGCACCTCAAACCGAGCTAGGACAAAAAGTTGCAGCCGCAATAGGGCCATACCTTCTGGACCCAACTCTAGCAGCTCAAGTAGTTGGAGGCGCATTTGCTGGAGGGGGCTTCAAATCAATGCCTATCCCTCGCGCATCACACTTTTACCAAACAAACAATGCCGCAACACTAACCGCATTTGCAGGCTTAGATGACGCCAACCTACTTAAGCAAGCGGCAACTACCGTAAAAGTATCGGAAGGCGCTATAACACTACCTTACTACAGCCCCCTTCCTGAAGGCGCTGACGGAACAAACCTAATTACAGGCATGTGGCGCGGGGATACAAATCTTGAAACCACCCTTAACGGAGTCATAACAACACTGCAGGGAACCTACCCAGATCTACCAAACTTTAGTTTCCTGAGAGACGCCGATAATACATTTAATGTCACGTATTCTCAGCCGTTTGCACTCGAAATAGCTACTGTAACGGTACCTGTAACAATTACTCACCCTATTACAACCGCAGGATACCCATGTAACGCATCAGGCATAACCAATGTAGCAATATTTCAGCATGGAATTACTGCTGACCGGAGTGTGTCACTAATTCCTGCCGTTAATCTGGCTGCATCTGGCTGTATCGCAACAATTGCAATGGACCAACCTCTTCATGGTTTGGGCGGATCAACAGTCGGACTTGTCCCAGGTTTAGACGTGCTCACACAAGAAGATATTGCTGGCTCCCCAGTTGATGGTGCTGATTATATTGGTGAACGTCACTTTATGTTCAATGACACCAGCGGCACACTAACCCCAGAACTACAAACAGATATCACGAATGTGTCATCTGGTAGTCTGGCGATTAATTTGAAGAGCCTTCAAACAACAAGAGATAGCTTGCGTCAAGCAGCAATGGACCTTCTCAATCTAAACTCATCCATCGTAACCTTTAATATTGACGGCGTCCCTAATGCCTTAGCAGGTTTACCTGTTCACTTTATTGGTCACTCTTTAGGTGGTATTGCAGGCACACCCTATGCGGCAATAAATAATAATGCCACAGTTAGAGGCGCTTATGCAGCCTTAGCCCCAGACATAACTGAACCCTTTTTTAAGACACTAGAAAGTGTATCGCTGATGAATACAGGTGGTCAATTAACCAAATTAGCGGAGAGTTCTTCAGTATTCTCTGGCGCCGTTCTTGGTGGCCTAGCAGCAAATAGCGTAAACCAAGGCTCCTCAACATTCGAGTCATTCATGCTTCTCTGGCAGGGAACTGTAGACAGTATTGACCCAGTCAACTACGGTATTGACCTTGGATCAACCACCCCAAAAATATTAATGTCTGAAGTACTCAATGACTTGCGAGTACCTAACGAAGCTAATGTAAACCCTCTTGAAAACGCATTATCAGCACCATTAGCTGGCACAGAACCTCTGATGGCTCTTGTAGACATAGGCCTAGGTGGTACTAATTTAAGTGATGGCACTGGCCTTGGTATTATTGATAGTGATACAGCACCTTCTGCAGGGCTAACTGGAGCACAGGCTTCGTTCTTTGCCAATAGTAACCCTTGCACAGATGCAAATCACATCACGTTCATAACACCACAAACGCCACCGTCAGCAACAGACACTATCTGCCCTAACGGTTCTGATACTAGCGCTGCTTTTGCTGAAATGATTACCGAAGTCACTACTTTGATAGCGGCTGGTGTCGTTCCTGTTACTGCTAATGGACCTGCACTACTAGGAAAAAGTACCACAATTGAAAGCGCCTTAGATCAAAATGCTCCATAATGCCTTTCAATAAATAGCTGGGGCTAACCCAGCTTAAAGTACAAACCAAAACCCCTGCCTTTGCAGGGGTTTTGCATTTTATCAAAAATCAATGGGGGCAGACTCGATTGCTATCACGACTCCACTCCCCCCCATTAGAAACTTCAAATATATTACCCTTCTATATTAATAACTAAGATCGCAAGCACTCACTTAACTTACCCATGCAACCTACTGTGTTTGAAACCATAATTGGAGCGACTATTACTGATAAAGTATGGACTGCCAGCGAAATGGAGATATAGAATTGCTACGTCAAGGTTTATAAGTCTACTGATCAGTTAATATTCCCTCCGCCCACTTTATAAGAATCTAAAGAAGGTAGCTTAAAAGCAGCAACTGCCAGAAAGACCCAACCCAGTATAAAGGCTAAACCTCCAATCGGAGTAATAGGACCTAGCCAAGTAGGGTGCAATCCTCCAGCTACAGACATGAAGGTCATGGTATACAAACTACCACTAAAGAGCAGGATACCTGCGAGCATCAAGTTCGCACTCACCTTTAACGGCCAGATAAATCTAGGACTACCTGGCAAAGTTAAAAGCAAAATAGATAAGCCTAATAACACCAAGGTATGAATAAATTGATATTGCACACCGGTTTGATAGGCAGCCAACATATCACTGCTAACCAGTTTCTTTAAGCCATGAGCACCAAAAGCCCCTAAGGCTACACTCAATAAGCCACTGACAGCGGTTATTATTAAATAAAATCGAGCATTCAGCATGGCCAGCACCTCTTTTCAAGTTTTCTCTATAAACGCTATAAATACAAGCATTATAGATAATTAGCCCCATCTTAGGGACATAAGATTTGAGACACCCAACAATGAAGTCTTGTTTTTAATCAGTATCAGGAAGCATAGGAACAAAAGAAACTGGAAGCACATTCTGTATTGATAGCTCCCCTTCAGACTTAACACCTCGAATCAAATTTTGACCACCTAGAAAATGCCCCATAGGTAAAACAATTCGCCCCCCCTCTGCTAATTGATACACAAGCGCTTTTGGTATTTCATCAGGAGCAGCCGTAACAATGATTGCGTTATAAGGTGCATTTTCTTTCCACCCTTTGTAACCATCTGCTACTAAAAACTTCACATTACTATAACCTAGTGACCTTATTTTAGTAGCCGCCTGCTCCCCCAAAGATCCAATTCGCTCAACGGTGTAAACCTCCCCAGCAAGCTCCGCCAGTATAGCCGTTTGATAGCCAGAGCCCGTTCCTACCTCAAGCACTCGATCAGTCTTTTTAAGATCAAGTAAATCGGTCATTAAAGCTACAATATAAGGCTGGGAGATGGTTTGTTCACTGCCAATTGCCAAAGGATGATTTTGCCATGCCATTAAACGTAGTTTTTCAGGAACAAACAAAGAGCGGTCAACAGAGTACAATGCTTTTTTGACTTCTGCTTTAAGCGATTGTCGACCTGTGTAGCCCTGAGTTTCAAGCATTTCTTGGTCGACAGTATCCCAAAGCATTTTTTGTTGAGTGTTTTGTTTGTTAACTAACATCACAACCTCCTGACACATCTATTCTAAATTCTATCTATTAAGAATAGCTCAGCCCCTAATCTTTGCTTTATCGCTCTCTAGTGGTGGTACTATATTGATGATAAATTCTATTGCCTGGCAACACAGGCTGTGTAGTGACAGGAGGGACATACCGTTCACGACCTGTTTGCAGGTCTTTTGATTCAAGTAACGTTGTATCTTCATACATGGTAGCTGGCTGTTCTTTTTGTCCACCAGAACTAGTCGATTCCAAACCACCTGCGATAACTGTTTCCGACAATTCATCTGAATTAATTTCATTCAAATGAAAGGTTTCGATTGTTGACCTCTCTTCATGCTCTAACTGATCAGTCGTTATATTTCCATCAGCCCATGAGGTGCAGGAAAAAAGCCCCACCTCAACCACTAAAACCATGAATACTAATTTAGTTCGATTTTTACATTTCATTTCACACATCCCTTTTATATAACGCAAAACCTATCATGCATCTGCCATTCACTGGCACAAATTAGACACGCTCTTTTAGGTTGATGTCATTGGCACTTACAGGCCAAAGGAAAAGAAAATTCAATAATGTGAACTAAAACACTTTAACAAAGCCACTCACGCCCCTTCAAACCGTTCTTAAAACAACCCAACGCCTCTATCTATGTACTCAAGTCTTGCACTGGGTACACCTTTATAAACTTCATTTAAGTTAACCTCAACCGTACCATTTGGCACATTAAAGAACGCCCCTTGAGTAGTAGACATGAAATCCGCAAGCGTTGCAGCGGCAGCTGTTTCAGATGTTGACCACTGCATATCTCGCGTTTGAAATGATAAAAACATCCCGGTCACAGAGTCTGTTATATAGTTTTTTCCGTCTATTTTTTCTACTTTACCGACAGGTAATGACTGAAAATTTGATAATGGGAAACAAGTTTGAACCCCCATCATTAAACAGTCCTGAGATTCAATATTCATGTCCCAGCAAGATAAAAGCCCCAATAAACCACAACCAAAACTTGATGTCTTTTCAATATCTACTGAGCTACTTAGTATACCTGCCCCCGACAATGCATTAACTAACTGAGCAGCAAGCCAATCTGCTTCTTCTACTTTAAACTCCTCTCCATTAGGAATACCAATGTTTTGCGCTCTTATTGGATCTAAATTACCCTCACTATCAACCAGCTTTGCCTGAGCGCTGATAGGGCCATCTTTTACCAGTAAGGGGGTTAACATAATTATCAGTTTATCTGCCAGATTCCCCTGGTCGGCACTAGCGGCTGTAATTCCAGCACCGTAATCTCGAATATCAACATCAATATTACCCGTAAGTGACTTCATATTTCCTGATAGTAAGCCCTTTGTTTCACCAAAGCCTATACGAACACCAATCACCTCATTTGTATTTTCATCATGTGCAAACTCGATGAAAGGGTCTTTTATGCTGAAAGGAACAAGCTCTCCTTCGGCATATTCAGTACCATCATCCTTCAACATCATCGGGACATAAGGATGATCTCTCGTATATTGTTTATTATTAATGTATCCCAAGCCAAAATTTTCAATCAAAAGATCCGAACTACCCACCGCTTCGCCTTCTCGCTCATATCGCCCTAACTCCATCGTATCTGCCGTCATATTTGCCTCAATATCCATACCCAGGTTTACCCTGGTATAAGAAACATTGGCCTCTGTGGGATGATATGTTTTATCAATAGATACATAGGCCTGACCGGTTATATCAGACAAGCCTTCATCGGAAATAGCAGTTAGTTCAGCGGAAGAAAAAGCAGATACAGATAAAGAGCAGATAAAAAGAAATAAACGTAAGTTTTTAGATATGACGGCTGTAACGCTCATATTAATCCTTTAATTTTCCAGCGTGCATCATTGCACTAAGAGAGGAATACCATTTATGCACTATTGTACATATTTAGAATTAATACTCGCGTGAAACAGTTCACTTTAATATAAAAAGATAATAAGAAAAGTTATCTACCGACAGTAAAATTATATATTTCTAGTAAACACCCACTCGTCACCCTTAGACATACCAGGGTTAAAACAATACCCTTCAGAGTCGAACCCCTGTAAAGCATCAACATCTGTCAGTTTATTTTTTATGATATAAGCCGACATTAAACCCCTGGCTTTTTTTGCATAAAAGCTAATGATTTTATACTTATCATTCTTCCAGTCCTTAAATACAGGCGTGATGACCCTGGCATTTAAAGACTTGGCTTTTACTGCCTTGAAATACTCATTAGAGGCTAAGTTAATTAACACGCCATCACCTGCATCCAACTCATTTTGAAGGTTTTCAGTGAGCTGATTACCCCAAAATTGATAAAGGTTATCACCTCGTGCGTTACTCAATTTAGTTCCCATCTCCAGGCGATAAGGTTGAATTAAATCCAGCGGTTTTAATACTCCGTATAAACCCGATAAAATTCTTAAATGTTGTTGAGCAAACTCGAACTCACTCTCTGTGAAGGTTTCAGCATCTAAGCCTGTATATACATCCCCCTTGAAGGCTAACAAAGCCTGTTTCGCATTATCTAGAGTAAAAGGTAACTGCCAGGTTTGGAATCGGTTTGCGTTTAGCTCGCCTAGCTTTGGGCTTATTCCCATTAGACCTGATATATCATGAGGTTCAAGTCGCTTTAAGTCTTCAACCAACTCACAAGAGTCATCCAGAAAACCTGGATTTGTATGATTCTTAGTGACAGGTTTAGATTCAAAATCCAATGTTTTGGCGGGTGAAATAACTGCAATCATGAGCGTCCTATTTCGGGTTTCAATTGGCTAATAAAAGACGGATATCTTCAGGTTCGAAAGGCCATCCAACTTCTTTATTGTTTTGTGGGTTTTTTATGACCGGAATTCTAATACCATATTGTTCCATTAAGGTATCATCATTCGCAATATCTATTTCATCTAGCATACACTCCTGCCCTTGCAACGCTATTTGAATAACTTCTATAGCCTGCTCACATAAATGACACCCTACCGTGCTATAAAGTATTAAATTGATCAAATTGTCTCCACCTATCTAGCCCTACTTAGTATTGTTGCTGTTTTTTCATAAAGAGATCATAAAAAGATTCTAAATCAGTCTTGGCTCTGAAAACAACATCATTCATAATCGATCTCCTTCTTTCATTGAACTCTCGGATATAAAAATAAACTATGTGGTTTAAAAATATTATTGCCTACCGCTTTACCAAACCCTTTACACTTTCTGAAGATGAGCTTGAGAGCAAGCTTGCAGAAAGTCCGTTTACCCCTTGTGGTTCATCGGAGGTGTCTCGGCAGGGCTGGGTTTCTCCGCTAGGTAAGCATGGCCAACAGTTAGTGCATGTAACCAGTGGTCACTGGATGATTTGCCTGAAGCGTGAGGATCGTCTAGTTCCTTCTTCTGTCGTAAAAGAAGCCGTCGACGAGAAAGTCGCTGAGATTGAAGAAACTCAGATGCGTAAGGTTACCAAGAAAGAAAAAGATGAACTAAAAGAGCAGATTACACACGAATTACTACCCAGAGCCTTCACCCGCTCTAAGCACACTTATGCTTACTTATCTCCTAAAGATGGTTTTCTAATCGTTAATGCCTCTTCATCTAAAGCAGCTGAAGACATTACCAGCTACCTGCGCAAAACAATTGGCTCTCTGCCTATCCGTATCCCAACAGTTAATCAAGCACCTGCAGCAGTTATGACTAGCTGGTTAGCAAAAGATGCCCTTTTACCTACAGGCTTTGAAGCAGAGGCTGAGTGCGAACTACGTGACCCAGGTGAAGAAGGTGGAGTAGTACGCTGTAAAGGTGTTGAACTAGATAGCGAAGAAATTAGCACTCACCTGGAAGCAGGCAAGCAAGTTGTTAAATTGGCAATGACCTGGGAAGAAAATATTTCCTTCCTTTTAAATGAAGATCTTTCTATCAAACGTCTTAAGTTTGGCGATGTAATGCAGGAGCAATTAGACGACTCTGGCGCTGAAGATGCCGCCAGTAAATTTGATGCAAGCTTCGCTATTATGTCAATGGAGTTTGCCAAGCTGCTTCCAGCGGTTCTAGATGCATTTGGTGGCGAAGACAAATCTGCGATTATTGAAGAATAGAAGTGATAAGTGACAAGTTAATTTCATTTTTTATTTACTTGTCACTTTCAACTTGCCACTTTTTTCTAACAAACTAAGAGACCGTCGTAGCACGAATATTACTGATTATTTGTTCGAAGTAGTGCTCTATCTCCTCTCGAGAACCGAATGCCTGAATAACGCTTGCCATACCGTTCTCAACCAGCTTCATGACACTTTTTTCCTGGTCATCATCTAACGCAAGTAACATAATTTCTTCTGATAGTTTCAAAATTAAGTCTTGGGAAAGCTCAACCGCTACCGATTTTTCATATTTTAGTTTTTCGTCAATTTCATTAATGGCTTTCTGGGTATCAACAAGCAACTCACTTAGCTCTTTTTCACGTTTTGTTACTTGGTTTTCATAGTATAGCGCCAGTACTTTAGCTTCAGCCCCCTCCATAACTAAACAAAGGTGGTCCCGCAAGCGGCCACAACGATCAGGGTCATCTAGTGGCATATTTTTAACCAGCAGCGATATAGAATTGAAATTGATGATCATTCGCTTACCGTACTGAAAAATCCGCCCTTTATTGCGTGTCACTTCTAGCAACTCAGCTTCCACAGGTTTATAAACGCCATGTGAATCCATAGTGATTCGTCCACTCTTAGTTGTCACTTGGCCTGTACAATTAAGTCCAAAGTGCCTAACGGCATCGAGCAGTAGTTTAATAAGATCTTCATAACTCGTGCAGCTAAAACTCTGTCGCATAAATAGGGTTACATTACCGAGCTCACTCGAGTCAGTCATGACCATATTGATCATACCCTGGGCTTCATTGAGGTCTTGCTTAAGGCTCAACCTAGCATCAATATAGCCCTCCATACTTTTTACCTTGGCTAGCAGCTCCTGTATCTCGAAGGGCTTCACCAAATAGTCATCACCACCCGCATCATAGCCAGCAATTCGATCTTCAAGCGAACCTCTGGCTGAAACAAATAATATCGGAGACTGAAAACCAAGTTCTTCTTTTAAACGGCGACATACTTCATAACCATCCATGTGAGGCATCGCTACATCTAATATTATTAAATCAGGCTTTAGCTCCTTAACTTGGCGCAGGCACTCTTCTCCAGACAGCACACTGGTAACAATATAATCGTCCTCAAGTACTTCTTCCATAAACTCAACATTAAGGGGCTCATCATCAACAATTAGAATTCTTTTTGCTTCACTCATTACATGCTCTACATAAAATCTATCTGGAAAATCCTGTAGGATTGGTTACAGTAATAACTAGTATAATATAGACCTACCGTATTAAAAGGCAGAATTCAATGGGGCAAGATGTATCAACTCAACCAGTTACCACCCAGACAGTTACCCCCAAATTATTGAGCCTTGCTTTCAAGGATTGGCCCATTAGGCGAAAATTACTAACCCCCACCATTCTATTCCTCGTACTCAGCTGTACTATTTATATTTTAGCTTTCTTTTTTTTATTAAATCATATTCGAGACGAGGCAATCACTGCGCATAAAGCACTTCTGAATATTGAACGGCAATTTTCCAGTACGATAAACACCATAGCTCAATGGTATATTTCCCTCGATCAGGTTAAGCAAACATTGATAGAACTTGAGCAACAAGTTAAACATTATCAATCCTCAACAGATAGCAACCAGAGTATATTAGTTTTAGATTCATTAATTCAAAACATCCATAGATTGAATAAATTAGCTGAACTGAACGTACTAGTAAAATCGCCTGATAGCACTCAATATAGGTCTCTGGTTCTTCAATTAGAACAAATAAAAACAGAACTTCACACGTCTATTCATAAAATTCAACAAAGGCTAGCCGACAACACAACAACCAAAATAAATTTCTTAATGTTGTTTGTTTTATTAAGTGCATTAATAGGAGCTGGGCTAGCTATTTACGGTGCAAATATTATTGCCAACAAAATCAGCACCCCTATTCAACAGTTACATACAACCGTTGTACAGTTCAGGCATGGTAAAGATACGCAGAAGCTCACTATTGAGCAGGATGACGAAATTGGCCAGCTCACTAAAGACTTTAACAGCATGATAGCTGAAACCACCTTCAACAAAGGAAAACTTGAACAAGCTATTAAACTAGCGCAACAAAGTAGTCATGCAAAATCCCAATTTTTGGCCAACATTAGCCATGAATTACGAACCCCTATGCTGGGCATTATCGGTTTTTCTGATTTAGGCATTGAGAAAATTGATAATGCCGATAAAGAAAAACTGCTCCGTTATTTTCAACGAATAAAAAGCAGTAGTAAAAGGCTCTTAGACTTAGTTAATGATCTTTTGGATCTATCAAAACTGGAGTCAGGACAGTTAGAGCTTCACCTTGAGCGTTTCGACCTCAGCGTGTTAGCAAAAGAAGTCATTGATGAAATGAGATCACTCATCAAAGACAAGTCAATTAATCTGTCTATGGAAGATCACAGCATAGAAACCCTTGCAAACATTGATAGAAAACAAATTCATCAGGTTATTTACAACCTGCTATCCAACGCGATTAAGTATTCTGAGGTCAATGGTAATATCCGTATTACTATTGATACCTGCACCTTGCGCATAGAACAGAATAACAGGCTCGTTGAGATTCCCTGCTTGGCTTTTACCTGTGCAGATGAAGGCGTCGGCATCCCCGAAGATGAGCTAGATGTTGTTTTTGATAAATTTACACAATCAACTAAAACAGTAACTGGCGCAGGCGGCACAGGACTAGGGCTAGCCATATGCAAAGAAATCATTGAAGCCCATCAGGGGCGCATTTATGCTACAAACAGACGTTCAGGGGGCGTTCAGCTGACCTTTGAGATCCCTGTATTATCAGCTTGAAGTGACTCAATACTCAAAATCACTTCAAGCGCTCTTTTTGCCACTCATCCACAGGTACATTAAGCGGTAGTCGAAGCGCCATTACCTCCTCTTCTGAATCCCATTTTGATTCAAAACCCAGCTTCTCAGCCAGGCTAAGCATCGGTTTATTATCTGGTAATACCGAGCCAATCATCTCTACGGTGCCTTTTGATTTACAATAAGCAATCATTTTGTTCATCAAGGTGAAACCCAGACGTTCACCTTTAAGGTCATCACTCACCATCACTGCGAATTCACACTGAAGGTTATCGCTATCCGTCCACACCCTAACCGTTCCAAGGGTTTCGTTCCCAGATCCATCCTCTTTAGGAACTGATGCAATAAAAACCATTTCCCGGTCATAATCAATCTGAACCATTTGAACCAGTTCTTCATGAGTGTAAGACTTACGATAATGGAAGAACCTAAACCTTATAGACTCTGGTGACTGCTTTAAGTGGAATGCAATATGAGCAGGCTCATCTTCAGCCATGATAGGGCGAAGCTCTACCCGTCGTTTAGATTTAGGCATCGTTATCCATTCACGATGCTGCTCAGGATATGGTTGTATAGATAGCTTGGCTGGCAAGCCTAGATCTATCGCTACATCAACCGCAACCACCCCGTCTTTATTAAATAACAAAGGTAGAATTTCCAAGCCTTTTATCTCAGGTATATCCACCACAATTTGAGAAAGCGTTATTAAGGTTTCACAAACAACTTTTATATCCTGAGCAGGGCGATAGCTGTACTCTTTTAGCAGCTGATACATGTAAGTCTGGCTAAGGAGATCTTTAGCAAGCACCATATTTAAAGGCGGCAACGCAATACGTCGATCAGTCATAACATTTACGCTGGCACCTGCAGCACCGCACACCACCAATGGACCAAACTTTGGGTCACGTGTAATGCCAAGACTAAACCCTAAACCACCTATGTGAAGATGTGAGCGGTGCACCGAATAACCAAGGAATCCACTATTTGGAAAATGCTCTTTGTACTGCTGAAATAGCTGCTCACAAGAAGAAATAATCGTATCGTCTTCGTTTAATCGACGAACCGTAGTCTTATAACGCCCCCGCCCTG
>Ga0209707_1001510_pt1 | contig 12952 bp, 12 predicted proteins | sample EN4Hudsemesocosm_FD_184630 | JGI IMG/M metagenome (GOLD analysis project Ga0209707, IMG submission 184630) | Methane-oxidizing microbial communities from mesocosms in the Hudson Canyon - EN4B Hudson Canyon (SPAdes) (version 2) | ecosystem: Environmental > Aquatic > Marine > Cold seeps | place... | reverse complement strand
GCTTTTTTAAAGGTTCTTTTTAAATACACACTACAATTAAACGTATCTCCACCAAAAGTCTGTTTATACAAACTCTTATTATCTTGATACAACTCTACCATACACTCACCAATTACTGCTATCTTAGACATGTGTAGCCTTTTGTTTTTTATTTATATAAGTCATTGCATTAACTGTGGCTATGTTGGAGTCAATAGTCTTTGACTTCATATCATATTGATTTAGTGCATTTTCATATAAAGTATTCAAAGTTGAATTTCCTACTATTAATACTTCTTTAGTTTCAAATAAAGAGCTCATCTCTTTTATCTCATGGCCTATTAAAATTCCCGATAAAAATGAGTAGATATTATCTTCTCCTATTTCTTTAGCTTGAGCTCTGGCTTGAAATACTTGATTTAATAATCCCCCTTTTTCTTGTGAAAGAGCAACTCCTTTTTCAAAGGCTTTTATGTTTATTTCTTTATTACTTATTGATTTTGACAAAATGGTATTAGTACTTAAGGTATTAAATACTTCCCCTGTCATATTGGTTTTAAAATCAAGAATTTTCTCATCGCATACTTTTGCCCATTTTGAGTGAGTACCAGGAAGAATCAATACAGCATTATTAATACTTGCCTCTTTTAAAGCTCCAAATATCTGCACCTCTTCTCCACGCATTAAATCAATTAAACCATTTTTTAACGTTTTAACTCCAGGAACAATATAAATTTCTTCTTTTATATTGGGAATGGGGATTAAATTTTGACTTAATTCATCTAAACTGACATCACAGTGTAAATAAATGGTTTCCAACCAACCATTCATACTGCCTACCATTCCTGACATATATATTTTTATCTTATGATTTTGTTCAAGCCAAGATGAAAGTTCCTGTATTAAAAAACCATGAAATTCATCTTTTTCAAACTGCATCATTCCCTTATCATTAGATATGGTATCAATGACTTTATTCTCTTCATTTATTAGTGAGGCTCTGAAGTTTGTGGTACCCCAATCAACTGTAATAAAACTAGTCATGGAATTCTCTTATTGCTTTGACAAAAAATTCTGCTTTTGCTTGAATGAGTTTTAAATCCATATTGGGTTTATACAGGGAACTTGCCATTCCAAAATATTTGATACCATCTATTAAACAACTTTTGATATTCGATTCATCTACTCCACCCACAACTATGATAGGCATTTTGGGAGGAAGTATTACTTTAATATCATTATAATAAGAGATTCCAAATTTTTTAAAAGGAAACAGTTTGATACTAGAAGCGCCATTGTTAATTGCTGTATATGCTTCACTTGGGGTTAAAAACCCAGGAATACTAATCAAGTCTAATTCTTTTGTTTTACGAATCACATCTACATCAGTATTAGGAGAGATAACCAAAGAAGCACCAGTTTCTTTCAGTTTTTCCACATCTTCTACAGAACAAACAGTTCCTGCTCCTATTAATATGTCGTCAGAGTTTTTGTAAAATTCAGTCAAAATTTTAATACTCTCAAATGGCTGGGGTGAATTTAAAGGAATTTCAATTAGTTTAATTCCACTCTTTACTAAAATTTGTGCCACCTCTAATACTTCACCGGGCTTGATTCCTCGAAGTATTGCAATCAAACGTGTTTCTTCTAATATGTCTAAGTAGTTCAATTATTATCCTTTATATTATTTCTTCAAATGTACATTTGAATATTACTCTTCCAATGACTTTAAAATCTTCCAATTCATCACTAGGAATTGCAAAGGTTTCATATTTATCGTTATCAGAGATCAGTCTCACTTGTTTATTTACTGGGTTTATTTGTATTCTTTTAATATAAGTTCTGTTTTTATACACAACCAAGTACATAATACTGTTGTAAATCTCTTCATCTTTTGCAAAAGTACTGATAAATACTTTATCTCCATTATTAATAGTGGGACTCATAGAAGAGCCAACAACAGTCACCATTTTAAGTTCATCCAGTTTTTCACCTTCAGCGAACCTATCAATGATATTTTGAGATACGGATAAGTAGTGTTTATCCTTTAAATGTTCTTCCACTGCTAGAATATCAATATTTTTATGTTCTTTATTTACAAAACTGTTAATAACGATATTTTCATCAGTTGACTCCTGCCCATATAAGTTGTCATTTTTAATACCTGCTAATAACCAGTCTAAAGAGATACTTTCTTTTAGACATAAATCTACCAATAACTCATAAGGAATTTTATCTCTTCTAATCCAAGTGGAGAAGGTTGCATAGTTTACCCCTAACTTTTCACTTAAATCTTTTGATTGCGTCAGATTAAAATATTTCATTAATCTATCAATAACTGACGAAAACTTTGTTTTATTTGTATTATATGACTCTATTATTTTCATTTTACTTCCTTTTGAATATTCAACTGTTCTATTATACATAAATAAGTGTCAATTTGAAACAATATTTGAAAACTGATGTTCAAATATTCACAATTATAGCATTTTGACACATAAAATGCAATAATTGAACATAGAAAAGACAAATAATATTCAAATTAGTACATTTGTTTAAGTTTAAATACAATTTTGAACTGCTATGATTTCAATAAGGAGAAAAAATGAAGAAAAATATAATAAAAACTTTTCATTTTACAGAAGTGATTGTTCCAGCCAAAGAGGGAATGATTTCTAGTAAAAGTATAAATAAACCTTTACATATGTTACCTGTAATTAAAAAAGCAAGTGATGGATGGAGTGCACAATTTGATGAGTTACCAAAACTAATTGTACGAATGGAACTTGAAAATGGAATTGTTGGATTAGGTGAATTTTACAGAGATCACAATTTAGCATTGGTTGAGAGTATTGCACAATCATTAATAGGTGTTGACTTAAATGATTTAAGTTTGAGAAAACTACCTATTGGTTTATACAGAGAGTACGATGGTTTTGAGTGTGCAATTTGGGATGCATATGCAAAAGCACATGAGTTAAGAGTCGTTGATTTATTGGGAGGTCCACTTCAAGATAAAGTAAAAGTTGGTTCTTGGTCTTCACATAGAGAAGTAAGTGAAGTAGGAGAAGTTGCTAAAAACTTTGCTGATATGGGATACGATAGTATTAAATTTAAAGCTGATTTAGAAGATGATGTAGTTGCTACTTGTGAAGAGATTAAAAAAGCTGCACCAGATATGACAGTTATTTTTGACCCTAATCAACGATGGGAAAACTTAGGTGAGACTAAAAAAATCGTAAGAGATTTAGAAAAAGTTGGAAATGTTTTCTGTTTAGAAGATCCTATTCCTTTTTGGATGATTCAAGATTATGCGGCGTTAAGAGAATTCACTGATATTAAAATAGTCCGACACGTTTCTTTACCTTATATATACCAAGGTCAAAGAATTCATGATGTGATTAATATTTTAAATCACAGATCAGCAGATGGATTTAACTTTAATGCAGGACTTGCAAAATTTCAGCAACAAGATTTAATTGCAAATGCAGCAAATATGTATTCTTGGCATGGGTCTGAAATCGATTTAGGAATTTTAGAAGCTATGTATGTACACCAAGTTAGTGCTACACAAAATTGTATCTGGCCAAGTGACATCTTTGGTAGATTAATCAGAAGCCATGACTTACTTAAAACTCCTCTAAAAATTGAGGCACCTTATGCTTACCTTCCAGAAGGTTTAGGTTTAGGAATTGAACTTGACGAGGAGGTTATTGAATCATTTAAAACTAATGAGTTGTTTGTCAGATAATACTTACTAACTAGGTAAAAAGTATCATCTAAACATAAGATTGTATCAAATAAGATAAATATATAAATAATAAAAGGAAAGAAAATGAAAAAAAGTGTTTTAAAAGTATTGGCAACAGTTTGTGCCGTATCAACGTTAACGTATGCGCAGTCAGAAATTAGAGTATCAGTTCCATCATATGGTGATGGTACAAAACCAGGTTTTGAAAGAATCGTTGCAGATTTCGAAAAAGCAAATCCAGATATTAAAGTAAATCTAGAAGTTGGTTCTTGGTCTTCATGGCAACAAAAACTTCAAACTGATTTCTTTTCTGGTGGAAATGCTGATGTAATTTATAGTACAAGAGGATGGGTTCCAACATATGTAGGTGGAAACAAACTTGAGGCTTTAGATTCTTACCTTTCAAAATCTGACCTTGCACAATTTCCAAAGTCATTAATTGATGCGGCTAAGGTTGATGGTAAATTGTATGCACTTCCAAGTGTAACAAGTGCTAGAAACTTATATGTTAATACTGATTTATTGAAAAAAGCAGGTGCAAAAGTTCCAACAACTTGGGCAGAACTTCAAGAAGCAGCAAAACTAGTTTCAGAAAAAACGGATGCATCAGGTTTTGGTATTCAAGGTAAAGAAGTTGAAATGGAAAAATATTTCTACTATACTTTATGGAACTTCGGTGGTTCACTACTTGACAAAACAGTTGGTGGAACTAAATCTGCACTTAACTCTCCTGAAGCACTTAAAGCAGCACAATTTTACAACAACTTAATTAAAAATGGTTATTCTCAAAAAAATGTAACTTCTTATAATAGAGAAGATTTACAAGAATTGTTCAAACAAGGTAAACTTGCAATGATGATTACACATGGTGTATTAGCAGAGCAAATTAAATCAGAGGGTCATAATGTAAATTTTGTACAAACAGATGTACCTGGACTTGATTCAATGAAAAAAGGTAGAACTCTTGGTGTTATTGATGCAGTTCACTTATCTAAAAACTCTAAAGCAAAAGAAGATGCTGTTAAGTTTTTAATGTTTTCTGTTAAACCTAAATACCAAGCAGACTGGATAGCTTCAGCTAACCTTTTACCCGTTACAACTGAAGCTGGAAAAGAAGAAGCATTTAATAAACCTCATTTACAAGCAATGATTGCTGCAGTTCCTAATGCAAACTTTTCATTTATTCATAAAAAGTCAACTAAAATTATTGATATTTTAAAGAATGAATTACAAGCAATGTACTCTGGTAAAAAATCTCCTGAAGATGCACTTGCAAGTGCTCACAAGAAAATTAACAGAGCTGCGAGAAAATAATTTATGAATTCAAGATCATTAAAACCACTTTTATTCATTGCACCAAGTTTTATACTTGCTTTTTTGATTATCTCCTATCCAATTATTGATTTAATTAGATTATCTTTCAATGACGTTGGTACCTTTGGTGAAATGAATGGTTTTATTGGATTATTGAATTATCAAGATGTATTTGAAGAAGAGTTGTTCTTCGAAGTTCTTTTACGAACTTTTTATTGGACAGTTTCGGTTGTTGTTGGTACAGTAGTTATTTCTGTACCAATAGCATTAGCTCTAAATGAAGATTTTTATGGGAAAGGCATCGCTAGAACTATTATAATGCTGCCATGGGCAATATCTTTAGCAATGACTGCTGTAATTTGGAAATGGATGTTAAACCCAGATTATGGAATGCTGAATCATTTTTTGATGAGTATTGGTCTAATTGATGAAAATATTGGTTGGTTGGCCGATGCAAGTACTGCTTTTCCTATGCAAATTCTAATTGGAATTTTAGTTTCAATTCCCTTTACAATATCGATTTTATTGGGTGGATTGACTTCAATTCCAACGGATATTTATGAGGCAGCTTATTTAGATGGCAGCTCTTATTTTCAAAGGCTTCGAACATTAACTCTTCCTTTATTGAAACCCTTCATTAACATTGCAGTGGTTTTAAATGTGATATATGTATTTAATTCATTTCCAATAATTTGGATTTTAACAGAAGGGGGACCTTCAAATTCAACGGATATCTTGCCAACTTACCTTTATAAAATGGCATTTCAGTTTGGTGAAATCGGACTTGCAGCAGCAGTATCTATAATAATGTTGGCTATTTTATTAGGATTTACATTTGTATATGCCTATGTATCAATGAAAGAGAAGAAATAACATGAATAATAGTAAATTAAAACGAACCCTAATATGTTGGACATTTTTACTTCCAATACTCTTTGTTGTTCTTTTTCCTTTTGTTGTAACTTTGTTTACAGCACTAAAACCTAGGAATGAACTTACAGCAATACCCGCTTCATTTGCTCCAAGTGAGTTTCAATGGGGTAATTTCGTTGAAGTTTGGAACAATACTAATATTGTTGACTCACTAATCAACTCATTTTTTATTAGTACAGTGGCCACGCTTATTGCCATCGCTGTTGCTGCTCCTTGTGCTTATGCAATGACACGGTTTAATTTTAAAGGAAAAGGTTTCTATAGATTCTTTTTACTGGTAACTCAAATGTTATCACCTATTGTTCTGGTACTTGGTCTGTTTAGACTTATGGTTTATATGGGAGTTGTGGATTCACTTGGATTTTTATCGGTGATTTATGCTGCATTCAACGTTGCATTTTGTGTTTGGATGTTACAAAGTTATTTTGAAACTATTCCCAAAGACCTTGAAGAATCAGCATGGATTGAAGGAGCTGGAAGAATTAGAAGTTTATTGACAATCTTTCTTCCCCTTGCTATTCCAGCTTTAGTAATTGTTGCTATGTTTACCTTTGTAAATTCATGGAATGAGTTTATCATTGCATTCTCAACTCTACGAGATTCAAGCTCATATACTATTCAATTGGGAATTATTGAGATGACAGGTTATTATTCAATTAGATGGGATTATATAATGGTTTCTGTAATTATTGCAACCATACCTGTGGCCATTTTATTCTCTTGGTTACAAAAACACTTAGTTGGTGGATTAACTTCTGGTTCAGTGAAGTAATGAATATTTTAAAGGAAAAAAATGAGATTTAAAGAAAAGATAGTTGTTATTACTGGAGCTGCAGGTGAAATGGCTCAAGAAATGACACGACAAATTATTAAAGAAGGTGGTTTTGTAGTAACTCTAGGTATTAGAGCAAGTACATTAGATCCTTTTTTGGATGAATTGAAAAGTGAAAATATTAACAACTTTAAAAGAGTCATTGCAAATATATCCAATCAAGATGAAATTGAAAAAGTCATTGAAGAAGTTATTTCAGAAAAAGGAAAAGTTGATATTTTAATCAATCATGTGGGAGTAACTCAATGTGAATCACTGGGGACGACTACCCCAGAGCTTTGGGAAAAAGATATAAATATTAATTTGAATGGTACATATTATATTACCAATGCCTGTTTAAAACATATGCAAAAAGCTCAAAATGGGAATATTGTAACTATTGGTTCTGTGAATTCAGACCGAACTGTTGGTAATCCAGCATACAGTGCCTCAAAAGCTGCACTTATATCCTATATGAAGGCAATTGCAACTGAATATGGACAATTTAATATTAGAGCCAATACAGTTAGTCCTGGAAGTGTTCGAACAAAGGCTTGGGATTTTAGAATTGAAAAAAATCCTGAAACATTTAATAACTTATTAAAGTGGTATCCACTTAAAAGAATTGCAACGCCTAAGAGTATTTCAAATGCAACTCTATTCCTAGCTAGTGAAGATGCTGATTGTATCAGTGGAGTGAACTTAAGAGTAGATGCAGGGTTAAGTGCTGGATGTGCACCATTTGCAAAAGATATAACATCAGAAAGTTTTGGAGTTTAGTATGAGTACAATGGTATTAAAAAATATAAAGAAAAACTATGACGGTATTGAAGTATTACATGACATAAACGTGGATATAGAAGACGGTGAATTTGTAGTTTTAATTGGTGAGTCGGGATGTGGTAAATCTACCCTTCTTAGAATGATCTGTGGTCTGGAAGAAATTTCTTCGGGAGAGTTAATTTTAGATGGTAAAGTATCCAATGATGTAAGTCCTCAAAAAAGAGATATGTCTATGGTTTTTCAATCTTATGCACTTTACCCTCATATGACAGTATATGACAATATTGCCTATGGTTTAAGAATGCAAAAAGTACCTAAAAATGTCATTGATGAAAAAGTACAAGCAGCAGCAAAAATGCTAAATATTGATAACTTTCTTGGTCGTCTTCCAAAGAATCTCTCTGGGGGTCAAAGACAAAGAGTGTCAATGGGTAGAGCAATTGTGAGAAAACCAAACTTTTTCCTATTTGATGAACCTTTATCAAATTTAGATGCCAAGTTAAGAGTTGTAATGAGAAATGAGATTAAATCTCTACAAAAACGTCTAAAAACAACTACCGTTTATGTTACACATGATCAAATTGAAGCCATGACAATGGCTGACAAAATTGTACTTTTGGATGCAGGTCATGCCATTCAAATTGGAAGCCCAGAAGAATTATATGATCATCCAAACTCAGTCTTTACGGCTACGTTTCTAGGAGCTCCAAATATTTCGTTAATTAATGGAACCATTAAAATGAAAGAAGGTCTTCCTGCTTTTTACAGTAAAGATAATATTCAATTTCCAATTAGTAATATCAGTTCTTTAAAAGAGGGTCAAGAAGTGATTCTTGGTATTAGACCAAGAGACTTTCATGCTTCAGAAAATAAGAATGACTTTAAAGTTACAACCAATGTACATGAATATACTGGTGCAGAAAATGTAATTTACGGACAAATCGGAGAAAATGAAGTTAACCTTGCATTTTCAAGAAAAGAAAAGTTTTCAAAAGATGAAGATTTGTATGTAAGCTATGAAGTTGAAAAAACTCATATTTTCTGTGCAAATACAAAAAAAGTTATACGATAAGATTTAGGCAATAAGAATAGACCATAAAATAAAAGATAAAACAGAGGATTTACAATGAGTTATGATATAAACCCCTTTCCCAAAGAAGATAAAAATAGATATTCAATTTGGGAAAAAGTAGTCAGAGTTGATATTGATGCTTTTATAGCACAAGATTGGGATATGTGTGCCAATGATTTTGTTGAAGAAAACTTCATGGGAATTGATGCAAGAAAAAGTGCAAACCCCGACTCTTGGTCATTAAATTATGAAAGTTTAGAAGCATACAAAACAGATTGGTTAAAACAAGCTGCTGATTTTGCAAGTGTTGCATACAAAGATGATAAAAGAAAAGCTTTATTTGATGCAACAACCTTAAGAGATATTGATATCAAAGGTAACAGTGCAGTTTTGCATAAAAAATTTGATGGAAGTATAACAAGAGTTGATGGAACAGTTGAGCCAATTTTATGGCAAACTATCTACAAAATGAAAAAGGTCAATAATGATTGGAAAATCATTGGTTTTGTTGGATATATGCCAAACCCTATGGGTGGTAATCAAGTCACTGTGCAAGACAAACAACCCTCTTTTACAGTTCCCTCTGGTGCTTCTCAACATAAAACTGCAGGTCCATATTCTCCCGTACTAGAAGTTGAGCCTTCTAAAATAGTTGTTATTTCAGGTCAAGCTCCTATTGATGTTGAGGGAAATGTTGTGGGAACTACTATTGAAGAACAGACAGAATTTACCATTAATTCATGTCAAAAGCAGTTGAATACCGCAGGAGTTGATTTAAAAGATGTGTTTAAAGTCAATGTTTGGTTGACAGACCTTGATGAATGGCCTCGATTTAACGAAGTATATTCAAGCATGATGAGTGAACCCTTTCCAGTACGAGCAGCTGTTCAAGCGGGATTACTTTATACCTTTAAAGTTGAAATTGAAATGTGGGCAATAAAAAAATGATCTGGAGACACTTAACCTCAAAAGAGATAGGGAAACTGGATAAAACAATTCCTGTTATTTTACCTATTGGTGCAATAGAGCAACACGGTCCTCACCTAAATGTAGAAACAGATACCTTGATTTCTGAATACTTTTGTGATGAACTCCATAAGAGTATGCCAAATGACGTTCTAATTTTACCTTCACTTGCCATTTGTAGCTCTGAACATCATATGGATTTCCCAGGAACTTTAACGGTCTCCCATGAGACTTTGATTAATTATTTAAAAGAAGTCCTTGACTCTATTTCGAAAAATGGTTTTAAAAACATCATTATTTTTAATGGGCATGGGGGAAATCAAGCTTTAGGTTCAGTCGTAGTTGAAAGCTTTGGGGTTAAAAACCCTGATTGTAACTTAGCCATAATGACTTGGTGGAAAATTGCTTCTAAAGAGTTATTTGATATCACAGAAACTGGACTATTTGGTGTAGGACATGCTTGTGAGTTTGAAACTTCATTGTTACAGTACATAAAAGGTAATAATGTAAGAGAAGATGAAATAGTAAATGGACCGGTGACGAAAACATTTGATTGGGCAGCAGCAGATTTAATCAGAGGTTCTCGTGCTTTACTTCATAGGTCAATGAAAGAACATACATCAAATGGCGTATATGGAGACCCCAGAGTAGCTTCTGCTGCAAAAGGCGAAAAGATAGTTAAAGCGGTAATGCATAGGTTTATTCCTATGATTAAAGACATGAAAATGCCATTGAAATAATTTTCATTCACCTCTATTTTTAACTGCTTCTATAATTAATATGAGTTAATCACTTGATTAGCTCATATATTGGCCCCTCATGAGCCAAGTAAAGGAATATTATGTTTACAAATCTGTCCATTAAAATGAAATTAGTTCTGTCTTTTTTAAGTATTTTACTTTTAGTTATTATTTTATCTTCTTACGGAATATTTGGTATCACTAAAGCCGGTGATGGTTTTATAAACTATCAAAAAATGGCTAAAAACAGTTCTTTAGCAACAGGTATACAGACCAATTTACTTAAAACTAAAATGAGTGTTGAAGAATATTTAAGTACCACAAACCAAGAAGAAATTGACGAGTTTACAAAAGCATTCGAGAAAACTTCTTCATTTATTCAGCGTTCAAAAAAAAGTATTCATCATCCATCACTATTGAAAACCACAAAAACAATGGAAAAAGATATTGTTATGTACAAAACAAATTTTTTGCAAGTGGTAGATTTTAAAAATAGAATTAATCAAATTGTGGATAATAACTTAGAAGTTAATGCTAAAAGTATTGAAAAACTCCTAACTGCTTTAAAAAACTTGGAAATCAAAGATGGACAAGGTCAATCTGCACTTAATCTTGCTGAAACCATACGAACATTACTTTTGGTTCGCGTAAATGTAGCAAAATATTTAGATTCAAATTCACCTGATGCTGCAGCAAAAGTAAATAATGAATACTCTGTTTTACTTAAGCAGTTTGTTCTGGTTGAAGATGAAATTTATGATGATGATAAAATTCTTAAACTTGAAGAAATCAAAAAACTTATATTAACCTATCAAAGTGGTATTGCTGAAATCGTCACCAGCGTTCAAGAGAGTGAAGTATTAATTGAGCAGTTAGATGATTTAGGGGATAACATTGAGAAATTGGCCCAAAATATTCAAAAATCCAATGACAAAGAACAAAATTTAATTGGAGAAGAGATTATTGATTTAAATAAAAGTATCATGAACACCTCTTTGGTCATTTCTTGCATAATTATTATTCTTGTGATTTTATTTAGCATAATAATCCCACGAAGTATTGCAAACCTATTAAGTATTTTTCAAGATGGGTTAATGGGATTTTTTGCATTTTTGAACAAAGAAAGTAGTCATGCAAGTACCATTGAAATTGAATCAAATGATGAAATAAAAGTCATGGCATTAGAAGTGAACAAAAATATCACAAAAACAGTAGAGTTGATGAGGGCAGATGATTTATTAATCTCAAATGTTAAAACCATCGTTAATAATGTAAAAACGGGTGATATTTCAAAAAGAGTGGACGCTTCAAGTGAAAATGAAACCCTGGAAGAGTTAAAGGTTATCTTTAATGAGATGTTAGATTCTATTTCTTCTAATGTGTCCTCAGATTTAAATAAAATCACATCCATTCTTAATGAATTTGCCTCTTTAAATTTCACTTCTACCCTTGATGATAAGGGACGAGTTTCTGAAGAGTTAAATGCCTTAACAAAAATTATATCCAGTATGTTATTATCCAGTTTGAACAATGGGGCCAAGCTTCAAAACTTTTCCATTTCTTTAGAAAAAAACGTAAGTAACTTAAGTGAGTCATCAAATCAAACTGCTGCAAATTTGGAAGAAACAGCAGCCGCTTTAGAAGAAATTACCAGCACAATTATAAATACAACAGACAATATATCTCAAATGGCATCTTATTCAGATACCTTAACAAAAGATATTAAAGCAGGTCAAGAGTTAGCTGGAACCACAGTGGAGGCAATGAATGAAATCAATGCTCAAACCCAAGCCATCGCTGATGCGATTAGCATCATTGATCAAATTGCATTTCAAACAAATATTTTATCACTTAATGCAGCTGTTGAAGCAGCCACTGCGGGTGAGGCAGGAAAGGGATTCGCCGTAGTTGCACAAGAAGTGCGAAACCTGGCAAGCAGAAGTGCAGATGCAGCAAGAGATATTAAAGAGCTGGTTGAGAATGCAACGGTTAAAACCAATGCAGGAAAACAAAGTGCTGATAAAATGATTGCAGGTTATGAAGAGCTCAACAGTAGTATTCATAAAACAACACAAATTATAAATGACATTGCAGTGGCCTCTAAAGAACAACAAGGGGGCATTCAACAAATAAACAATGCCATTTCTGATTTGGACAGAGTAACTCAACAAAATGCACAAATTGCATCAGAAGCTAAAAACATTGCCAATGAAACAAAACTCATTGCAGATGAGATAGTCAAAGATGCCAATGAAAAAGAATTTATTGGCAAAAACTAATTTTAAAGAGTAACTTTATTAAGTTACTCTTTCATCTTCTCTAAACACATTCTCCCAAATATCCCAAAGTAACGCCAATTTTACAATTAACACTTCATTAAGATAAAATTTGTTATGATGACATATCAACATAATAATAGGAGATTTATGAAAGACAATAGTAAAAAAAGTTCGTCTCATTCTATCTATTCAGTGTATATTGATAACGTATATGCAGATGAAGTATTAGATAGTAGAGGGAATCCAACAGTCCGAGCTACAGTAGTTTTAAGTGATGGAACAAAAAGCAGTGCCATTGTTCCAAGTGGAGCAAGTACAGGAAAA
>Ga0209707_1001507_pt1 | contig 12968 bp, 12 predicted proteins | sample EN4Hudsemesocosm_FD_184630 | JGI IMG/M metagenome (GOLD analysis project Ga0209707, IMG submission 184630) | Methane-oxidizing microbial communities from mesocosms in the Hudson Canyon - EN4B Hudson Canyon (SPAdes) (version 2) | ecosystem: Environmental > Aquatic > Marine > Cold seeps | place... | reverse complement strand
TGAAGTGGTAAGAAAATATCTAAAATTAGATTTTAAACAATGGAAGATATCTGAAGAACCATTAAGGCAGACATATAAAAGTGTATTGATTTGTCCTGAATCTACAGATACACAACGAACATTATCACCCGAACAAACTACCTCATTGGTAAGTATGCTAAAGAAGAAATATCCCAATATTAATGTAACTATAGCCTCTTTAGATAAGGCTTATATGTTTGATGAGTGTGACTATATACAATTTAAAAAAAGCTTTATTTCATCTCTTGATTTTTTACAGTTTATTAAAGAAGTAGAACTTGTTATTTGTGTTGACTCTGGACCATTACATATTATGTTGCAATTACAAAAAGATACTATTGCTGTATTTAATAGTACTGTGCCTGACGTTGTTATTAACACAGATAGTAAAGTTAAGATTATAGAAAAGGATTTACTACATAACTATTTTTAACTTTAATAATTCTATTCAAGTTATAATATTTAATAATAGTAAAATATATCAAAATGAAAAAAATTAATTTTATTAGAGCAAACAAAACAAAATTTGGCGGAGCTGAGGTATATCTTACGAGATTATGTGAGGCTTTAACAAAACAAAATATAGAGTTTGAAGTAATCAATTCTAAAATTCCTAAATTTTTACCTTCTTGGGTTCGCGTATTACTTTTTAATAGGCAAGTTAGTCAGCATAAGAACTCTCAGTTTTATTTTTCATTGGAAAGAATTTCTTGTCCAGATATATACAGAGCTGGTGATGGGGTTCATAAGGTTTTTTTATCTATTGAGAATAAATCTAAAACAAATTTATTACATAAAGTCTATCTCTCTTTAGAAAAAAAATGTTTTAATAATGCTAAAAAAATTATTGCAAACTCAAATATGATAAAAACTGAGATTATAAACACCTTTAATATAAAACCAGAAAAAATCGAAGTTATTTACAATGGGGTTAATTTAGAAAAACCTGATTTTAAAACTTCATATAAAAATGTTGGTAAAGAATTTAAACTGTATAAAAGCAAAGGTCAAAAAGTTTTTGTATATGTGGGCAGTGGATTTAAAAGAAAAGGTGTAGAAGAATTTTTGGAAATACTTTCAAAGTTAGAATATAAAAATTTCAAAGCATTTATAATTGGAAAAGAAAAAAGAATGCAATCTTATAAAGAGAAGTCTAAAGAGTTAGGTATTGAAAACAAAGTAGTTTTTACAGGTCCTAGGACCGATGTAAAAGATTTTTACACCGTTGCAGATATATTTTTATTTCCAACTAGATACGAGCCATTTTCAAATGTTGTTCTTGAAGCGATGAATTATTCAAATGTTGTTATTACAACAAAACAAAATGGTGCACATGAAATTTTGCCTGAAGAATTTATTATGGAAAATTCAAAAGATTTTTCAATTGTCAAAACAATTGATACTCTTTTAGAAGATGACAAAAAATTAAATAAAATAAAATACAATAATATGCAAACAGTTAAAAAATTCAGTATTGAAAAAAACCTTGAAAAAACATTGAAAGTTATTAATGAAGTTATTGATTGAGATACCTACTTGGTTGGGTGATGCTATTATGTGTACACCTGCAATTAACAATATCATCAAAGAGTATCCCAATGCACAAATAATTCTGTTTGGTTCATATGTATCAACACAAGCACTGGGGCAAAATAAAAATATATCAAAGATTATAATTGATGACAGTAAAAAAGGTGGGAACAGATATCTGAATCTTATTAAACTCACCAAAAAAGTTGGATTTGTTGATATGGCTATTTCTTTTAGAAAAAGTTTTGCCTCTAAGTTTATGATGTTTTTTGTCTCTGCTAAGAAAAAATATTCATATGAAGACATTTCTAAAAAAACAAGACATCAAGTTGTAAAATATAATGACTTTATAAACCATAGTTTAAATATAAACCGTACCCCTGATGACTTAGAACTCAATATTAAACCTTATCGTTATGCTAAGCCTACTTTAGGAATAAATCCTGGTGCTACGTATGGCAGTGCTAAGAGATGGTATGCTTTAGAGTTTGCCAAAGTTGCTGTTGCTTTATCCAAAGAGTATGATATTGTTATTTTTGGAGGTCCTGGTGAAGTTAATATCGCAAAGGATATTGAAGCAGAGTTAATTAACTCGAATATAATAAATTATGAAAACTTAGCAGGCAAAACCGATATAAAACAACTCGTAGGAAAAATTGCAGGTTTAAGTTTGTTTATAACCAATGATTCTGGACCTATGCATGTAGCAGCTTCGTTTAAAATCAAAACGTATTGTATTTTTGGACCAACAAAATTTACTGAAACCAATCAATGGAATAACCCCAACGAACATATTATTACCAAAAATTTAGAGTGCGCACCTTGCATGAAAAGAATTTGTCCTTTAAAACATCATGATTGCATGAAACAAATAACTGCATCAGATGTATTGGAGGTCATAGGTGAGTAAATTAAAAGTATTTACTAAAAGTAAAACATTGCTTATCAATGAATTGAGTAGACAGGTAGAGTTGGATTTTTTAGATGACAAACAAGCTTTACAAACTCAGCTTGATGTTTATTTTCACAGTGGTTCTCTTGATGAAAAAGCAATCAATTTAATCAAAAATGCAAAAACAGTAATAACAAATTCAAAAAGTGCTAAAGCTGAAATCTCAGATAAAATGGATATTGATACCACTAAGGTAAATGTTATTTATCCTGCAGTTCGCCAAGCCGTTATAAAACCAAAAGAAGCCAGAAAACAACTCTGCAGCGAATTGGAAATTGATAAAAAAACCAGAATCATTTTTTTTACTGCTCGTGTATTAAAAACGAATGGAATAAAAGAGTTCTTTGACACCATAGTAGCTTTAAACAGTACCAACTATAAAATTATCATTGCAAGCGATGAACAACAAATTCAAACGTTAAAATTCCAAATTGCAAAATACAAATTAGAAGATAAAGTCATCTTTTATGAAAACTTTAACAATATGGATTTACTCTATGCTGCTTGCGATATATATGTTTTGCCCACTTATGTTAAAAACTTTTCATTAAATGTTTTAAAAGCGATGTCTTTAAAAACAGCTGTATTTGTGAGCTCTCAAAACAGTGCAAAAGAAATAGTAGATGTTTTTGCTACAATGGAATCTCCCACGGATCCCAACACTTCTTTCAAAATTGATGCTCTTTTAAGAAGTAAAGATGACTTGAAACTTATCAAAAAACAGAACTATAAAGTATCAAAAGAGTTTTATGTTCAAAAACAAATGCAAAGACTATTGCGAGTTTTAAATATAACTTAAGAAATATTAGATATAATACGCGAATATTTATACAGAACAAGGAAAAATTATGTCAAGAAGATGTGCAATATCTGGAAAAGGGCCTATGGCTGGAAACAACGTAAGTCATGCTAAGAACAGAACAAAAAGAAGATTTTTACCAAACTTAAGAACAGTAAGAATTACATTAGAGGATGGAACTTCTAGAAAAATTAGAATTTCAGCTAGTGAGTTAAGAACTCTTAAAAAGAACTCGTAAGGCTTTGCCTAAAGTGCTTTCATGAGCATCTTTAAAAAACTAAAAAAGAAATTGGGCTGGAAGATAAGAAATTCCAAGCCTGATTACGATGTAAATCCCCTAATATATTCTCAACTAAAACCTTTTAGATTACCTTTAGTATTAGTCCAAATTATTATGATGATTGGAACAATCGGTTATATTCTTATCGATGATTTTGAAATACTTGATGCAATTTATCAAACAGGAATTACTTTTACTACAGTAGGATTTGGTGAAATAGCACCAATTTCTCAAGCAGGTAGATTTTTTACCATTACACTAATTATATTTGGATTTGCAGTATTTACACTTTCTACAGCTATTTTAATTGATGCTGTTGTCAAAGGAAAATTGTTCGAACTATATAAGGAGAGAGGAATGCTTTATAAAATAGCAAGACTTAGACACCATTTTGTTATCTTTCATCATAATGAGTATACAGCTCAATTAGCAAAACAATTTAAAGAAAATCATATGCCTTTTGTTGTGGTTGATTCAAGAGATGATATGGAACAAATTGCCAAAGAATTTGGTTATCCATATTTTATTAAAGAAGAGCCTTATTCTGAAAAGGCATTTTTAAAAGCTCACTTATCCAGTGCAAAAGGTGCTATTTCTTTATCCAAAAATATTTCTGATAATATTACGTTAATCGCTTCAGTGCGATTATATGAAAAAGAGTTGGGACGATGGCCTTTTTTGATTATATCAAATGCGGAAACGCAACATGATAAAGAAAGATTAGTAAAACTGGGTGCAGACAAAGTGGTCGCTCCTCCATCGCTTATGGCTAAAAGAGTTACTGCCATGGCAATCAGACCTGATATGGAAAATGTATTAGATGAATTTTTATATAAAAAAGATACTCCTATTGATATGGAAGAAGTATTTGTTAAACAGAGCAGTTGGGTAGTTGATCATACGTTAAAAGAATTGCATTTAAGAGACAGAATGAAAGTCAGTGTTATTGGAATCACCGAGTGTAAAGGCAGATTTATACAAATGCCAAAAGGAACTACAGTTATACGAGCAAAATGTAAGTTATTGCTTGTAGGGAGTCATGTAGGTATTTCAAAAGCAAAAAAATTAATTAATAAAAAAGAAAAACCAATGGAATTAGATAATGTCATTTAGTATTTTCCCAATCAAGGGACACATCGATCAAATAGAAGGTATTTATTGTGATGGAATAAGTGCTGGACTTAAACCGAACAATCAGTTAGATATGGGTTTTATATATACGCAAGAACCTTGTGAAATAGAGGCTGTTTTTACTTTAAATAAGTTTCAAGCAGCACCGTTAAAACACTATCAATTATATGAAAAAGATTTTAAAACAAATTTTATTTTAATCAATTCAAAAAATGCCAATGCAATGACGGGTCAAAAAGGTATCAATGATATTAATACTATCTTTGACAGCTTAAAAGAAAATATCAATTTAGTTAATCCTGTTATGAGTTCTACTGGAGTAATTGGTAATCCTCTTCCTATTGATAAAATTGTAAAGGGTGCAAAAACATTTGATATGACTTCTAATAATGGTGAAAATTTAAAAAAAGCCATTATGACAACAGATGCGTATCCAAAGAGTTGTTTATACGAAGTGAAATTAGACGATGGAAGCAGTTTTAAAATTGGTGCAGTAGCCAAGGGTGCTGGAATGATTAATCCCAACCTGGCAACGATGTTGTGTTTTATAACAACAGATGCAGCAATTGCTAAAGATGATATGAAAGAGCTTTTAGAAATAAACAGTGAAACTACATTTAATGCAATATCAGTTGATGGAGATACCTCTACGAATGATACGGTATTTTTAATGGCAACAAAAAAATCAAATGCTTACGATAAAGAAGCGTTTAAAGAAGCGCTTCGACTGGTTATGCATGATATGGCTATGTTAATGGTCGCTGATGGTGAGGGAGCTAAAAAAGCGGTTGCTTTTGAAGTTACAGGAGCAGCAAGCAATGGAGAAGCTCAAATAGCTGCTAAGGCACTTTCAAACTCTTTATTAGTAAAAACAGCTCTGTTTGGAGAAGATCCAAACTTTGGACGTATTGCTTCAACTATAGGAGCTAGCAGAATTACTTGTGATGAAAATACTCTGGTAATTTCATACAATGATGTGATTGTATTTAATAAAGGTGAAATAATATTTGATGAGATTGTTGAAGCAAAAGCTTCAAAAGTTCTTGAAAATGAATCCTTTAAAATAAAATGTGACATCGGTATTGGCCAAGGGAAATTCACAGCATATGGCTGTGACTTGGGGAATGAGTATGTGAAAATTAATGCGGACTACCGTACTTAATAAGATTATTCTAAAATGACAAGATGTCATTTTTGCACATACGAAAACATCAAAATAAACGCTGACTACAGAACGTAATATAATGAATATTCAAAAGTGAGTAACCTCACTTTTGGACTTACCAGAACTTCAAAAAAACTCTAACTACAAATTGTAAAATATAATATATTCTCTCAATATTTTAATAGCAACTAAGAAAAATTTTGTTAAGATTAAAGTATATTTTAACTTAAGGAGAATATTATGTTTAAAGAACATAGTCATGCAATTACTGCATTAAGAGCCGAAAATGGTCATTTCAACAAGTTATTCGACAAACATACCGAATTAGATGATAAGATTGATGCTATTGAAGCTGGTAATGAACATGCTGAGCATTTTGACTTAGAAACAATGAAAAAATCAAAACTCAAAATTAAAGATGAAATATATTCCATCGTCATGGATTATAAGAAAACCAATAATTATTAAAACATAAGCGATGGGCTCTCCATCGCTTTTCCTCCCCCTTTTTAAATCTTATTTATTACAAACTTATTTAAGCATTATTTAGATAAAATATCTAAATTTTATAATAAGGCATTTTATATGGAAAACCTTTTTGATTCACAAGATATCATAGATATAAATATTGAAGATTCGGTTAAAGCTTCTTATTTAGACTACTCTATGAGTGTTATTATTGGTCGTGCTCTTCCTGATGCAAGAGATGGACTTAAACCTGTTCACAGAAGAATATTATTCGCTATGCATGATTTACATTTAAGCTCAAAAGCTTCATATAAAAAATCTGCAAGAATCGTCGGTGATGTTATAGGTAAATATCATCCACATGGTGACAATTCTGTATATGATGCATTGGTTCGTCTTGCACAAGATTTTTCAATGAGAGCTCCTTTGATTGATGGTCAAGGAAACTTCGGTTCTGTAGATGGTGATAACGCTGCAGCAATGAGATATACCGAAGCCAGAATGACAAAAATCGCTGAAGATATCTTAGTTGATATTGATAAAGATACCGTAAATTTTACAGCAAACTACGATGATACAATGAGAGAACCTTCTGTTATGCCTACAAGAGTTCCTACGTTGTTATTAAATGGTTCTGAAGGTATTGCTGTTGGTATGGCCACAAAAATTCCTCCACATAATATGAATGAATTATTAGGTGCAATTTTACATGTGATTGATAATCCAGAAGCAACAGCTGATGAGTTAATGGAATTTGTACAAGGACCAGATTTCCCAACAGGTGGAACAATTTTTGGTCGAAGAGGAATTGTTGATGCTTATAATACAGGTCGAGGACGTGTTAAAATTAGAGCAAAACATCATATGGAAACAAAAGGTAAAAAAGATGTTATCGTTCTTGATGAATTGCCATACCAAGTTAATAAATCAAGACTGATTGAGCAAATTGCAACGTTAGCTAAAGATAAACATGTTGAAGGTATTTCTGAAATCAGAGATGAATCTGATAGAGAAGGTATTCGAGTTGTTATTGAGCTTAAAAAAGATGCGATGGGTGAGATTGTTTTAAATAACTTATATAAATCAACGCCACTTGAAACAACGTTTGGAATTATCTTACTTGCAGTTCATAACAAAGAGCCAAAAGTATTTACACTTCCAGAGCTTTTAACTATTTTCTTATCACATAGAAAAACAGTTATTATTAGAAGAACGATATTTGATTTAGAAAAAGCAAAAGCCAGAGCTCATATCTTAGAAGGTCTTAGAATTGCTCTTGATAATATTGATGAAATTGTTCAGCTTATTAAAACAAGTGCAAATGATGCTGATGCTAAAGAAAAATTAGCAGCCAGATTTGAATTAAGTGATATTCAGTCTCAAGCTATTTTAGATATGAGATTAGGAAGACTTACAGGTCTTCAAAGAGATAAGCTTGAAGCAGAATATGCAGAGCTTATGCTTATTATTGCAGAACTTGAATCAATTTTAAAATCTGAAGATAAATTAAATGAAATTATCAAAGAAGAATTAATTGTAATTCAAGAAAAACACGCAAATCCAAGAAGAACTGAGATTGAAGATTCTTATGACGAAATTGATATGGAAGACTTAATTCCAAATGAGCCAATGGTAGTTACTATTACTCATAATGGATATGTAAAAAGAGTTCCAATTAAATCATACGAAAAGCAAAGACGTGGTGGTAAAGGTAAAACTGCAGTTACCACTCATGACGATGACTTTATTGAAAAATTCTTTATCAGTAATACTCATGATACGTTGATGTTTGTTACAAATTTAGGTCAAATTTATTGGTTGAAAGTGTATAGAATTCCTGAAGGAAGTAGAGTTGCTAAAGGTAAGGCAGTTGTTAACTTAATCAACTTAAAACCGAATGAAAAAATCATGGCAATCATTCCTACGAATGATTTTGATGAGAGTAAATCATTAGCATTCTTTACCAGAAATGGTGTTGTTAAAAGAACATCTTTATCTGAGTTCTCAAATATCAGAAGTAATGGTGTTCGAGCAATCGTTCTTGATGATGCAGATGAAATTGTAACAGCACAAATTACATTCCCAGATTCACAATTCCTAATGGTATTTACAAGTTTAGGGCAATGTATCAGATTTGATATCAATAAAACCAGAGAACAAGGTAGAAGTACCCGAGGTGTTAGAGGTATTAAGTTTAAAATAGACAGTGACTTTGTTGTTGATGCGGATGTAATTCATGATGAACAACAAGAGTTGTTAACCGTATCTGAAAAAGGTATTGGAAAACGAACGATGGTTGAAGAGTACCGATTAACCAACAGAGCAGGTTCCGGTGTGATTTCTATGAAACTTCACCAAAAGACTGGAAGCGTTGTTGGAAATGTACTTGTAGATGAAACTCAAGACTTAATGGCATTGACTTCTATTGGTAAAATGATCAGAGTGGATATGCAAAGTATTAGAAAAGCTGGAAGAAATACATCTGGAGTTATCATTGTAAATGTTGATAAAGGTGATAAAGTTGTCAGTATTGCTAAGTGTCCAAAAGAAAATGATGAAGAAATAGATTTAGATATTGAACTTGATGAAAATGGAGTTCCTATTAATACTATTGCAGCCAATGGTGAGCACGTGCTTCCAAAAACAGAAGAAAAAGAAGAGGGTTCAGATGAACCACAAAATTTAATTGATAGCGATATTGATAATAACGAAGAGGATAAAGAATAATGAGAAAATTTAATGTAGCCGTTGTTGGAGCAACTGGTGCAGTAGGTGAAGAACTTTTTAGAGTAATGGAAGATTTAGATTTTCCAGTGAATAACTTATTGCCATTAGCAAGTGCAAAAAGTGTTGGAACTAATATTGAGTATAGAGGCAAAGATTATGCAGTTGTAGAATTAACGGATACTGTTTTTGAAGAAAATGAAATTGACATTGCATTTTTTAGTGCAGGTGGAAGTATTTCTGAAAAATTTGCAAAATATGCTGTTGAAGCAGGTGCAGTTGTAATTGATAATACAAGTCACTTTAGAATGGATGAAAGTATTCCATTGGTTGTACCTGAAGTAAATCCACAAGATATTTTAAAATGGAAAGAAACAGGGATTATTGCCAATCCGAATTGTTCAACAATTCAAATGGTTCTATCTTTAAAACCATTGGATGATTTATATGGAATCAAAAGAGTAGACGTATCAACTTACCAAGCAGTAAGTGGTGCTGGAAAAGCTGGTATGGAAGAACTTGTTACACAAATGCAAGACTTTTTTGCTTTTAAATTGGGTGATACAAAAATTGAACAATTTGCACATCAAATTGCATTGAATGTTATTCCTCAAATTGATGTTGCACAATCAAACTCTTTTACTAAAGAAGAGATGAAAATGGTCAATGAAACACAAAAAATTCTTGGAAAAGAATTAGCTGTTGCTGCAACTTGTGTTAGAGTTCCAGTATTAAGAAGTCATAGTGAGTCTATTACTGTAACTTTTGAAGATGGTGTTGATGTTGATGTAGCTGAAGTTAGATCGGCATTAGAAAACTTTGAAAATGTAGAAGTAATTGATGATTTAGAAAACAATGCATATCCAATGCCAATTATCTCAACAGATACAGATATTACTTATGTTGGTAGAATTAGAAAAGATATCTATGATGCTAATATGGTTCATTATTATAACGTTGCAGACCAAGTTAGAGTGGGTGCAGCTACAAACTCTGTTAGAATTGCATTAAAATGGATTGAGTTAGAAGACGAATAAAAAATGATAGAAAACTTTTTTGAAGCAGCCATGTGGAAGACCCGGTTTCTGGTTCTTCTAGCTGTTGTATTTGGTCTAATTGGTGCGGTGGTACTTTTTGTCGTTGCCAGTATGGATATTTGGGGAGTTGCTGTATATACATTTGATACAATTGTAACAGCAGCCCATCCAAAAAATTTCCATGAAGATATCGTAAGTGGAATCATAGGTGCGGTTGATTTATATTTGATTGCAATTGTGATGTTGATTTTTTCTTTTGGTGTGTATGAGCTGTTTATATCAGCCATTGATCACAGTGAAGATGCTCAAAATGACAGTAAAATATTGTCTATTTCATCTTTGGATCAACTAAAAGATAAGATTGCTAAAGTAATCATTATGGTTTTAGTGGTAAACTTTTTTCAAAGAGTATTACACACAAAATATGATGGTGCATTAGAGATGTTGTATTTTGCATTGGCTATTGCAGCATTATCAATAGGACTTTACTTTTTAGGTAAAGTTGGAAAAAAATAAATAATTAATATGTCCTAAGGCTTTATTCTTAAAGCCCTTTAGGTTTTGCTACTTTTAACAGTTTTTATAACTGTGCTAAAAAGTAGATAATATAATATAATAGGTTTCCTTTAAAATGGAAGCCATTTTAAAGGATAAATAATATGTCAAAGATTTTTGTAGATGCTTGTTTTAGAAAAGAAACACCTTATACTCCTGTATGGATGATGAGACAAGCCGGACGTTATCTGCCTGAATATATGAAAGTAAGAGCAGAGGCTGGAAACTTTTTAAACTTATGTCATGACCCTGAAAAAGCTTGTGAAGTTACAATTCAACCTTTAGATATAGTAGGAGTTGATGCTGCTATTTTATTTTCAGATATTTTAGTTATACCACTTGAAATGGGAATGCCTTTAGAATTTATTAAAGGTGAGGGTCCATTATTTAGAGATCCAATTAAAAATGAAGCTGAAGTTGATGCTCTAATTGGTGGAGAAGAAGCTGCTTCAAAATTAACCTATGTTTATGATACTATTAAATTATTAAAAGAACAACTTCCAGAAGATAAAGCACTTATTGGTTTTACCGGGGCTCCTTGGACACTGGCAACTTATATGATTGAAGGACAAGGAACTAAAACATACAATATTTGTAAAAAAATGATGTATTCAAATCCTGAACTTCTTCACAAGATTTTAAGAAAAGTAACCGAAGTTGTTAAACTTTATATGGAGAAACAAATTCAAGCGGGTATTGATGTTGTTCAAATCTTTGATTCATGGGCAGCAGCAATTGAACCAGGTCTTTATGATGAATTCTCATGGTCTTACATGGTTGAAATTGCAGAGTACTTAAAAGAGAAATATCCACATATTCCAATAATCATGTTCCCAAAAGGAATTCCAGCATTCTTAGATAAAGTCTATGGAAACTTTGATGTATTTGGTGTAGATTGGGGAACTCCAATGAGTTTAGCCAAAGAAAAACTCGGTGATAAATATGTTCTTCAAGGGAACATGGAACCTTGTAGATTATACTCTAAAGAAGAAACAACTAAATGTGTTGAAAAAATACAAGAAACAATGCAGGGTGAAGGTCATATCTTTAACCTTGGACATGGTATTTTACCAGATGTTCCTGTTGAAAATGCTATTCACTTTGTGAGTGAATGTCAAAGAGTTTCGAAAAAATAATGAATATTTAATAATGAACGGTGAAGAGTAACTTCGCCGTTTATTTTTTGAAAGTGAACTATCCTATGTCTTATTCAAATTCTTTAACCTTTGGACCCATTCCCTCACGACGTTTTGGTATCTCTTTAGGTATTGATTTATCCCCTTCAACCAAACAGTGTAATTTTGATTGTTTATATTGTGAACTCAAACCAGCTAAAACAATTTCAGCTATGGATACGTATCCCAAAGTATCAGATGTGATTGAAGCAGTACAAGAGGCCTTTTCCAAACATGAAAAAATTGATGTCTTAACTATTACAGCAAATGGAGAGCCTACTTTATATCCCCATTTGGATGAACTTATTAATGAACTGGATAAAATCAAAAACAATGCAAAAACACTTATTTTATCAAATGGTGGAAGCATATACAAAAAAGAGATACAACAAACACTTAAAAAACTCGATACTGTAAAACTATCACTTGATTGTGTTTCCCAAGAGTGTTTTAAAAAACTTGACAGAAACAACAAAAGCGTAGAAGTAGAAAAAATAGTTGAAGGTATGATTGAATTTAGAGCTCTGTACGACAAATCATTTGTATTAGAGGTTTTAGTTGTCAAAGACTTAAATGACAAGCCTAAAGAGATAGAGCTGCTTTATGATGCGATTAAAAGAATAAACCCCAACAGGGTAGATGTGGGAACCATTGATCGACCACCCGCTTATGATGTCAAACCTGTATCGTATGAAACACTAGAAAGCATTGCCAATACATTTGAAGGTATCAATGTAAACATTGCTTATAAAAACAGACCCAATGCCGTGCAAGATTTTACTGAAGAAGAAATATTGATTTTGTTAGAGAGAAGACCTTTAACCTTTGAAGATATTGATAATATGTTTACAAAACCAAGCCAAGATATCCTTGATTTACTTGTAAATTCAGGTAAAGTTAATGTTGTAGACAGCAGTGGAGTTAAATTTTACAAAATATAGAAAAAAACCAAAAAATGCCTTGACAAATGAAGGTAATTTCATTATAATTCCACCTCTTTAAACGAAGATGTAGATTCCGGCATAGCTCAGCGGTAGAGTAGATGACTGTTAATCATTTGGTCCCAGGTTCGAATCCTGGTGCCGGAGCCATTTACAACTTTATTTTAAGAATCTTATTATTACAAGTTCC
>Ga0209707_1001506_pt1 | contig 12971 bp, 9 predicted proteins | sample EN4Hudsemesocosm_FD_184630 | JGI IMG/M metagenome (GOLD analysis project Ga0209707, IMG submission 184630) | Methane-oxidizing microbial communities from mesocosms in the Hudson Canyon - EN4B Hudson Canyon (SPAdes) (version 2) | ecosystem: Environmental > Aquatic > Marine > Cold seeps | place... | reverse complement strand
AAAAATATTGAAGATATTACTATAGTGGAAATGGAAAATGAGTTAATTCAAGTATTTATCAACATCATTAATAATTCCAGAGATGAACTCATGAAAAAGACAGAAGGAAAAAGATTGATTTTTATCGATATAAGAAAAAATAACAATTTTGTTGAAATGAGCTTTAGAGATAATGCAGGTGGTATTCCAAACGACGTTATCAAAGATATATTTAACTCTCACTTTACAACAAAAGAGGATTCAAGTGGGACAGGTATTGGATTGTATATGTCTAAAATGATTATAGAAGAACATATGAAAGGGAAACTACTTGTGGAGAATATTAACTTTTCCTATGAAGATATATCTTACAAGGGTGCAGAGTTTAAAATACTTCTACCCTTTAGTTAACATCACAGTAGAAAATCATTTTAAATTACTTATTTTCATCCTCTCAATTAAAAAGCTTAATTATGTTTTTTACTTAATTTATTATTTAAATATAAACATCAGTAACAGAGGTATATAATTTATTGACATCAAGATGCAAACTGGATATTTGAAAAGGTATTTAAATGAAAACTCTCTCTTTTTTTAAGGTTCTACTTTTAATATTTTATTTAATACTTTTAATGATAAATGCCAATGCATCAGATTTAAAAAATGACATTCAAATTTTAGTGATGAAACAAGTGCCCTATGGTTATATTTCAGATGAAGGTAAAAAGACAGGCGTATTATATGAAATATTAGACAAACTGCTTAAAGAAAGTAATGAGACAACGTCAATTGGCATTATCCCAACAAAACGACTGATATCAACAATGTTAAATAAAGAGAAAGTTTGTTCTATTTTTGTCAACTCGCCAGAAACTAGCCCTTTTGATATCATTGAACCTATTGGTTTCCAAATAACAGGAGGAATACTTCCAGCAGCAGGAATAAAACTTGATGATTACTCAAAACTTCAAGGAATTGTAATAGCAGTACCACTTGGTATAATTTTTGATGAAAAGTTTCACAATGATGACAGCCTAAAGAAAGTTCATCCGCCTCACTATATTAATGCAGTTAAGATGTTGAGATTTGGGAGAATTGATGCAATTGCAGGGGCCATCCATGTATTAAAATTTATAGCAAAACAAGAAGGTATAAGTTTAAGTATTTTTGATAAACCCTTAGTTATGATTCAAGCAGAGATGTATTTAGTTTGTACAAAAAGTGTCAAAAAAAGTATGAGAAATAAACTGCAAGAAACATTAATACGACTCAAAAGAGAAGGTGAAATTCAAAAAATCTTGAATTCGTATTTTGGAGAAGATTAATTGCTTAAATAGGATATCTTTTATTCCACATTCAAATAACTCAATAAAATATTGGTGACACTTTTTTTAATAAAATCTTCATTTGATATAAAAATATCATTGAAACTTTTTTCGTATGAGTAGGAATACTTATATACTATTTTATATCCATTGATAATATTCTGTTCAAATATTTCATAGCCTACTTCATTTAGGTTAAAATCAGACTTTGTAGAATCTACAACTGTACAAACAGCTAAATTATAAAATATCTTCTGGGAAATAATAGTAGATATATGGGATTCAATAGTTGACAGGTTTTTATCTTTTGATTTTAATATGTATTCAATAATACTGTCAAAACTTATATTTACATCATACTTATTTTTAATCTCTTTATTTATGAAAAACTCTTGCATCATTTTTTCACCAAAAACTACCATTTCTGAATCATTTAATTGAGGAGACAGAGATAAAGATTCAAAATACACTTTGGCATTATATAGTAGAATTTTCTCATAAATACCTTTATACTCATTTTTAATTAGGGTATATGCACATACTCGTTCACCTATAAAATACTGCTCTTGAGAAACACTCAAAAACTCTTTTCCTAATAGTGAAAAATAATGGGCTAAACTCAATCTAATTTTCGAAAAAACAGACATTAAATTGGTTGCTGTATTTGAATTTTTCATATATTCTAAAATCAATGGTATTTGTTTAGTAAAATCTTTATTAGTAGAAGTTTGTATAAATTTGTTGATAATAGTATCAATGATCTCTAACTTGTGGTATTCATAAAAATCATTGTCCATCTTATGAGCTTTGAGTATATCTCTTAAAATATAAATCAAATTATGTTCATTTATTTTTGAAAAAAGCACCATATTATGAATAATTTCCATATTAAAAATAGTCAGATTTTTTTTATCTAGTATATATTTTGTCAAGTCTTGATATTTAATATTTAAGCTATCATCGTATAAATAGACAAAGTTATTTAACAACGACTCGTGAAATTCTTCTATTGTAGTCAGCTTATCATCATTTAGTTGACATTCTCTACTATACACACTGATAATCTCATCCAACTTATCAAAAGAAACATCTTTATATTTTTTGAGTTTAAACAACAATAATAAAAGTAGTTTTGTAGTGATTGCTAAGAAGCTGATGTAATGTGTACGTTCATTACTACAACTCACATTTAAGTCTTTATTTGATGACATGAGATAGCCATCAACTTGTTTGTTATATATATACTTATATTCTTTTATCAAGTCATCAATGTTTTTATTCTCAGTTGAAATGTATACAATATTTGAAAATCTTAATATTAAATCTCCTTGATAAATATTAAGTGCAGATATTTTCTCTTCATCTAGGTTAAGTGAAAACTTAATTGTATTTATACTTTCAGTTATGGCATTAATGATAACCTGAATGGTTTTTTTTCTTACCACATCAATCAGGTTTATAATACACAACTCTTTAAATGCTTCCAAGAGAGCCATATAATACTTGAAATTTAATTCAAAGTTTTCGCTACTATTTTCAGAAGAAGACTTTTGAAAACACTCTGTTAATAGTGATTCATAGCTGGAAAATAACTTTGAAATCTCACGGGTAGAGTATTCATTATAATTTTCAAAAATTTTATACTTTTCACCATAACTTAGAAGATGAATAATGCTTATAAGCTCTTTATATACCTCTACTGAATCGTCAATAAAAATATTGTTCATTCTTTCTTCAAGATTGTTCAACAAGTCCACTTTGAAATTATAATTATTTTTAAGCTTCTTCTTTGTCTGCTCTAATAACTCATCATCACTAAAATACTCTAGAGTAATATTGTCAATTTCCCATTGTTTGTTTTTCTCAACCAGTTCGTCATTTTTAAAGTCAATACCAATGTCAGATTCTTCCTCTAGTCCCAATAATAATTCAAAATCAGAATTCATATTCAACAACCTTTCTTCTTAAAAATGAGGTAATTTATATCAACCTAGCCAGTTTTATCGTAAAACATGCACCATCATCTTTATTTGATACCAGTAATTCTCCACCCATATCATCAACAATAATCATTTTAGACATATATAAACCAATTCCTGTTCCTTTTGACTTCTTTTTTGTAGAGTAATAAGGATCAAAAATTTTTGTAATTACGTTGTAAGGCATTCCTCCCCCATTATCACTAATGTTAATGATTCCTTGAGAGTCTAAAATTTCAAGTTCTATTTCTATTTTTGCATTTTTGACTTTATTTTCCAGCAACGCTTCTTTTGCATTATTTAAGATGTTTAAGATAACTTGTTTTAATTCATTTTCTAATCCAAGAACCTCAAAATCATCACCTCTGACATTAAGTTCTATGTTTGCCGTTTTTAATTGAGGCTCCAATATATTTAAAGGCATTTCAATACATTTCAAAATATGAAAATTTTCTTTCCTCTTATTGGAATTAAAGAATTTTTGAAAGTCGTCAATAGTATGGGACATAAAGTCTACTAATCCTTTTGTTGTATCTGATAATTTTTTAATATATTCCTTGTTAACCAGTTTATCATCATAATCAAATTCTATCAATTGGATTTTTCCAGAGAGTGTATTAAGTGGTTGTTTCCACTGATGGGCTATATTTTCTATCATTCCACCCATAAGTGCCAGTTTGGACTGTTGTTCAAAGAGTTCTTTTGCTAAAAAATTTGCTTTTATATTTTCTTCTAAAACTTCAAATAATTTTATTTTGTCTACGGGTTTAAGTAAATAGCCATTAATACCAACTGTAATTGAGTCAATTAAAAAGTTAACATCGCTGTGCGCTGACGTTATAATAATAGGAATGTTTTTATTTAGCTTCTTAATTTTTTCTGCCATTTTGATGCCGTCCATATTGGGCATTGTGACATCTGTTAAAATTACATTGGGTTTATTTTTTTTAAATTGTTCTAAACCATCGACACCATCTTTGGCAACATAAAGGTTTTTCACTCTGTCTTTTAGTACTTTTATAAAAACATCTCTGGTAAATTTACTGTCTTCAACATACAAAAGAGATGACTCAGATAAAAAATCCCTATACATTTATCGCCCTTAATTTTTTCTCATTTAATTCTATAATAATAATGTGTCATAAATGTGGTATCAAAATTTTTAGGCTAATAAATATAAATGAAGGGAGAGGATAGAGAAATTAAAGGGACATGAAACTTATTTGTATTAAAGTTGCTTGTCCCTTTTATTTTTTATTTATTTAATAGAAATATAAATCTCTATTTGATCTTCTTTTGAGTACTTCTCAAAATCAACAGTGTAGGCTCTTTCATATTCACTGTTTTTTTCAAAATAATCCCATATTTCTTCCCATAATTCAGAACATACTTCTGGAAGTTCACCGTCTTTTTTAAATACGAGGTATTTTTTATTTTCTATTATGATTGGTTTATCTTTCGTTTTTGTTACTTCAACTGCAACCGTTACATCATAATCTCCATTGACGTCAGATTCATAGTTTGAGTATACACCGTAAAGACTTGTGTTGTTAGATTTGTTAAATGTTTTTGAGTAGATATTATCCACATCGTATTTTTCCCAAAGAGAAACTATCTTTTGAGTTTCTTCATTTTTTTCATTGGCATTATTTGTTCTGGTACTGATACCCAAAAGCATCAGTTTTTTTACATAACTTACTTTCATATTCTACTTTCTTTTTTATTTTTTGTATTCTACCCATAAAGCTCTTTATTCTTGGGATAAAATAGTTACTTTAAAAATAATACAATTAAATAGCCAGTTAAACTCGTAAAATATCAACATTTCAAGTATTTAATCAAATTTATTCTTAAATGAATGTACTTTAATAAATGATTGTATAAATTTATTTATTACAATGTATTTCTAAACACAGATTTTAATGTATATGATAGAGTAAACAATAGATATAAAAGGAGTTTATTATGTTCTTAAAAAATATATCCAAAGTAAGTTTAATTCTACTATTATTTGTTTTTCCACTTCAAGCAATAGAAACTTTAACTTTTACGTCTATTAAAAATGCTGCATTTGAAAACTTTGCACTGTCTGTTATGAAAAAGGTTTATTTGACTATGGACATAAAAATAGCTCTTGTCCCTGTTCCTGCAAAAAGGTCATTGAAACTGGCTAATCGTGGTGATGGGTTTGATGGTGAACTCTTTAGAATTAGTGGAGTTGAGAAAACATATAGAAATTTAATACCTATAAAAGTGCCACTACATGAATCAAACTGGATGGTTTATTCGCAAGATAAAAGTATCAAAATAAATGGATGGGAAAGTTTAAAACCTTATAAGATTGGAATAAGAAGAGGAGTAGTTACAACCGAAAGAGGTACTCAAGGTATGAATATAGAGGTTGTTAATACCAATGAACAATTGTTTAAACTACTTCAAAAAAAGCGAATTGATGTTGCAATACTATCTAGCGGAAATGGGCAAAAGTTGCTAAGAAAAAGTGTTTATAGCAATATTTATCAACTTAAAACACCCGTACATAAAGTAAATGTTTATCATTATATACATAATAAAAACAAACACTTAGTTCCTAAATTAACACAAATAATGAAACAATTTAAAAAAGAAGGTGTTATAGCAAAAATCAGAGAAGAAACTTATCCTTCCAAATAAAAGAGTGGGCAAGTAAAATTGCTTGAAGAAACAGGATTTAAACCTGTGACCTTCGGCTTATGAGCCCGACGAGCTAAAGTGCTATTCTATTCCCCGACCTCTTATTATATAAATGCCAGAGAGCAGCGGATTCGAGCCTATGGAGCCGTAAAACTAACGGTTTTCAAAACCATCTTCAGAAAGTCTTCGTTGCACAGATAACTATCCATAAAACTTGAGATATTTTTCCTCCAATACACTAATTAAAGAAAAAAGTATTAACCTAATCTTTTAATCCATACTTTAATTAATTAGGAATAACATAAAAGTCAATATTCTTTTTAAAGGATTTTACGTGAACAATCTTACTATAAAAACGATACTTATGATTCTCTCCTTTTTTGTATCACTTGGTTTTTTAATAGTTGTTGTGATGGAAAGCCGAGATATGAATGAACTTAATGAATTAAGTGTCTTGGAAAAGGATATTAAAGATTTAAATATTGAAATGTTAACTCTTAGAAAACATGAAAAAGATTTCTTGGCAAGAAAAGATGTTATATATCTCGAAAAATTTGAAAAAACAATTGAAAATGTAGATATAACTGCAAAGAAGTTTAAAAAGGAGCTTATTCATTTTGGTCTAGATACCAAAGTAGCAGATAATTTCAATCAAATAATTCATGAATATAATACAATATTTCAACAAGTTGTCAAATTACAACAAACCATTGGTTTAAACCCAACAGATGGTTTATATGGTAGTTTAAGAAGTAGCGTTCATAAAGTGCAAGAGTATGCAAAAGAATCAAACGATAAAAATCTATTATCTCTTGTGTATGAGTTAAGAAAACAAGAAAAAGACTTTATGTTAAGAAGGGATAAACAGTATCTTGATAAGTTTAATACTCAACTTGAAACATTAAATAAAAATAATCAATATGACAAAATATTGAGTTTACTTGTTTCTTATAAAGAAGACTTCAATAAATTAGTAGAATTTGAAGAGAAAAAAGGTTTAACTAGTAACCTTGGATTGATGGGAAACATGAGAAAAACCATCCATAGCTCTGAAAAAATACTATCAAATTTAACCAAAATTGTAGAACAAAAAATTGAAGATAAAACAGCAGAAATTAAAATATTTGCAATTTCATTTAGTTCTATTATTGCTTTAATTGTGACTCTTTTGCTGTTGTATGTAAGTAGGAATATATCAAATGCAGTGAGAACAGGTGTAGACATAGCCAGTAAAATTGGAAATGGTACCCAAAAAGAAGAAGTTGTTTTATCCGGAACTTCAGAAATGGTTGCCCTTGGAACTACTTTGGAGGCGATGAAAAACAAACTTTATGGTGAAGCCACGCAGTTGTTAACTCAAAGTGCCAAAACAAATAAATCAATGATGGATGCATCCTATGATTCAGTTATTTCTATTAACTCAAAAGGAATAATTCTTTCTTGTAATAAAACAGTAAAAAAAATGTTTTTATATGAAACGGATGAGTTAATTGGTCAAAATATTAAAATACTTATGCCGCAAGAAATTGCCGTTGAACATGATGGATACTTGGCAAAGTATATGAGTACTCTTGTAAAAGGAAAACTTTGGGATGGAAAAGAACTCACAGCTCTTAAAAAAGATGGTACTTTATTTCCTATCTTTTTATCAATAAGCGATATTAAGATTATTGGTGGATTTACCTTTACTGGATATATAAAAGACATCTCAGAGCAAAAAAGATACGAAGAAGAATTACAAAATAATAATCAAAACCTTACCTCACAAAACTGGCTTCGGGAAAATGTATCTCAAATTATGGCTTTGACCCAAGGTGCAACCAATCTACGAGAAATGAGTGATAATGTTGTCATAAAGTTAGCAAAACTTCTTGAAGCAGGTCATGGGGTATTATATATTAAAGAAGATGATGAATTGGCGCTATTTGGTAGTTTTGCCTTTAAAGAGCGTAAAAACGTTTCTGGTAAAATTCGTATTGGAGAGGGACTTGTAGGTGAGTGTGCAAAAGAAGAAAAAGCCATAGTACTAACACAAGTTCCAGATGACTATATAAAAATTACGTCTGCTTTAGGTGAAAAAAAACCTTTTATGATTTCAGTTTTACCTATCTTATTTGAAAATGAGCTAATAGGAGTACTTGAATTTGCATCTTTTAAAGAGTTTACTTCTATTCAGCAAGATTTACTGGATCAAGTCACTCATAGTCTTGGAATTATTATCAATAATATTAATAATACAGCTAAAACACAACTTTTACTTGAAGAAACCCAAAGGCAATCAGAAGAACTGCAATCTCAACAAGAAGAGTTGCAAGCAAGTAATGAAAACCTAGAAGAGCAAACCCAACAGTTACAAAACTCAGAAAACATTCTAAAAGCACAAAGAGAAGAGTTAACCAACTCAAATGAACAGCTAGCAGAAAAGTCCAAATCTTTAGAATCTCAAAAAACTCAAATTGAACTTTCACGAAAAGATTTGCAAACTAAAACAGAAGATTTAGCACTTGCCAGTAAATACAAATCTGAGTTTTTAGCCAATATGTCCCATGAGTTAAGAACACCTTTAAACAGTTATCTTCTTTTATCAAAAAGCCTTTTGGAAAATAAAAAAGGAAATCTAAATAAAGACCAGTTAGAAGATATAAAAATTATCTATGAAGGCGGAGGAGAATTATTACTTCTCATCAATGATATTATGGATTTGTCAAAAGTGGAAGCTGGGAAACTCAATACTCATATTGAAAATGTTGATCCAAAAACAGTTTGTGTAAATATTAACAATCTGTTTAAAGCCAATGCTAAAAATAAAAACTTGCAGTTTAAAGCTTATTGTGAGGAAAATATTCCTTCTATTATTGAAACAGATTCACAACGTTTAGAGCAAATCTTAAAAAACTTTCTCTCTAATTCTTTCAAGTTTACAACACTAGGCTCCATTGAGCTTAAAGTACATCAACCTGACGAAACAATAGAATATATATCTACGGTACTTAATCATAAAAATACCTTGGCATTTTCAGTAATGGATACTGGAATTGGAATTTCAAACAACAAACAAAAGGAGATTTTTGAAGCCTTTCAACAAGAAGATGGTTCTACGAGTAGAAAGTATGGAGGAACAGGACTGGGACTTGCTATTTCTAAAGAATTGGCTAAAAAACTTGGTGGTGAAATACATTTAGAAAGTACAAAAGATAAAGGTAGTATTTTTACCTTGTATTTGCCCATAATTAATAAGCAATCCTCAGAGGAAGAGGAAAGTGAAAAGCAAGATGAAATAATTAAAGAAACAGATGAAAAAGTAGAAAATTCAGAAGAAAATATAAAACCAAGCAGTGAAGAGATTTTTATAAGCGATGATAGAGAAAATATTAAAGAAGATGAAAATACAATTTTAATCATTGATGATGATAAAGTATTTGCCAAAATACTACTTAATATTGTAAGAAGTCATGGATATAAAGGCCTTGCAGCTGGTGATGGAAAAAATGGTTTATATTTAGCTTTAGAATATAAACCAAATGGCATTGTTTTAGACTTGGGTTTACCCGATATGGATGGAAACAAAGTTTTAGAACAATTGAAATTTCACAATCCTACGAAAGATATTCCTGTACATATTATCTCAGGACGTGATGATGATCAAAATCTACTAAAAAGTGGAGCTATTAGTTATCTACTCAAACCTGCTCGTAAAGAAGATATTGAGTTAATTATATCCAAAATTGCTCACACACAATCTAATGAAGCACATAGTGCGTTAATAGTACATAGTGATTCTAAAAATCAAAAGACAATAGAAAAATTCTTAAATAATGAAAATATCCAAACTATAAGTGTCAAAGAGGGAAAACTGGCAATCAAAAAACTACGTTCAGAGGTATTTGATTTTGTAATACTTGATATTGAGTTACCTGATATTTCTGGCTTTGAAGTTCTTGAAGAAATAACCAATGATGATACAGTTATTTTACCCCATATAATTATATATACAAAACAAGAGTTAAGTACAGAACAACGACATCAACTACAAAAATACTCAGCGACTGTGATTAAAAAAGATTCAGAAGCAACAGATAAACAGCTGGATGAAGCACTGTTATTTTTACAAAGTATTAATACAAAATTGATTCCTGCTGATAAAAAAACAATGTATAGTTTAGATGAAGAAATGGCTTTATTAACAAATAGGAAAATACTATTGGTGGACGATGATATGAGAAATACATTTGCACTTTCAAAACATCTTCAAGAAACAGGTTTGATTGTATATGAAGCTGACAATGGACAAACAGCTTTATCAAAACTCAGAGAACAAAAGGATATTGAACTTATTCTTATGGACATTATGATGCCTATTATGGATGGGTATGAAGCAATGAGAAGTATTAGAATGATGGATGAATATAAAGATATTCCCATTATTGCTCTCACGGCTAAAGCGATGCCACAAGATAGAGTAAAGTGTATAGAATCAGGTGCCAGCGATTATCTCACAAAACCGGTTAATTTTGAAAAACTTATTTCCATGTTGACAGTTTGGTTATTTAAAAAATGACTGGTGAAAATTTAGAAGAATTGGAGTTAGATCTGATTATTAACTCTATTTACAAACAATATGGCTATGACTTTAGAGACTACGCAAGGGCCAGCTTCAAGAGAAGAGTAGAGTATTTTGCTACTGCCAATGGTTTTAAATATATTTCAGAACTCATTCCCAAAATTTTACACGATTCAACTTTTTTAAATCTTTTTCTAAATGCCATGTCAATATCTGTAACAGAGATGTTTAGAGACCCGTGGGTATTTAAAATCATACGTGAAGAGATTTTAGCAACTCTCAAAATATTTCCTCAAATAAATATTTGGCATGCAGGTTGCTCCACAGGGGAAGAAGTATATTCCCTTGCTATTATTTTAAAAGAAGAGGGAGTTTTGGAGTATTGCCAAATTTACGCAACAGATTTTAATAATCATTCCTTGGAAGTGGCAAAAGCAGGAATATATGATATCAATAAACTCAAAACTTATACTAAAAACTTTTTTGAAGCTGGCAGTAAAAACTCTTTGTCCGATTACTATCATGTAAAATATGGCATGGCAAAATTTAATGACACTTTGAAAAAGAATATTGTTTTTTCAACCCATAACCTAGTAACAGACAAGGTTTTTGGGGAGATGAATATTATATTATGCAGGAATGTACTTATATATTTTAAGCAAAACTTACAAGAAAAAGTTTTAACATTATTTAGAGACAGTTTATCCTCTAAAGGGTATTTGATTTTGGGAGAAAAGGAATCACTAGAGTTTTCATCTGTATATAAAAGTTTTGACACGTTTTCCAAAGGCGTGAAAATCTATAGGATGAAATGATGAACAAATATGAAGCAATTGTTATTGGAGTTTCATTTGGCGGGATGCACGCCTTATCAACTATTATTCCAGATTTGCCCAAAGACTTTTCTATGCCTATTATAATAGTGCAGCATCAAATGTCAGGGAAAGTTGAGATGTTACATACCATATTAGATAAAGTATCTCATATGGAAGTCCTAGAAGCAAAACAAAATGAAAAAGTTTGCTCAAAAACAGTTTACATAGCTCCTGGTGGATATCATTTATTGATAGAAACAAACAAAACCTTTTCTTTGTCGGTCGATATACCTGTAAATCACTCAATACCCTCAATTGATGTATTGTTTGACAGTGCAGCTCAAACCTATAAAAGTAAATTAGTAGGTATTCTTTTAACGGGAGCGAATAATGACGGAAGTTTAGGGTTAAAGAAAATAAGAGAATATGGCGGTTTGGCTATAGTTGAAGATCCTAAAACAGCACAAGTAAATATTATGCCTCAAAGTGCACTGGATATTGCAGGAGCTGATTTTGTTTTAACTTTAGATGAGATTAAAAAATACTTATTGGAGAATAATTATGGAGAATAATAGTATCCCCTCATTATTAATCGTTGACGACAATGAAAAAAATCTCCAAGCAACAAAAAGAATACTTGATGACTTAAATATTAATATACATACTGTTCTTTCAGGAGAAGATGCTTTAAAAGCGATTATCAGTACGGAGTTTTTTTTGATCTTACTGGATGTTCAAATGCCAATAATGGATGGTTTTGAAACAGCTTCTATTATTCATGGAAATGACAACTACAAAAATATTCCTATCATATTTTTAACCGCCATTAGAAAAGATGAACAATACATACGAACAGGGTATGAAGAAGGTGCTGTTGATTATATGTTGAAACCCATAAATGGCCACACTTTAATCAGTAAAACAAAAATATTTTTAGATCTGTACATGAGTAAAAAAGAACTTGAAACTGCTAAAAATATAGCTGAAAATAAAACACTTGAATTAAATGAATTAAATAAAAACCTAGAAAGACTTGTATCAGAACGAACAAAAGTCTTAAATGATTCATTAGAAACCTTAAAATTAACCCAGGAACAAATGATTGAGTCAGAAAAAATGGCGGCACTTGGTGGCTTAGTCGCAGGCGTTGCACACGAGATTAATACTCCTATAGGAGTGAGTTTGACGGGAATCACACATTTAAAATATATCACAGACTCTTTAAATAGCTCATATGAAGACCAAGAGATGTCACAAGAAAAATTTGAAGAGTATCTTAAAACATGTCTGGAACTCGATAATATTATTCATTCAAACCTAGAAAGAGCAGCAGAGCTAATACGTAGTTTCAAACGTATAAGCGTAGATGAAACAAACGATGAATGCTATATGTTTATTTTGGAAGAGAGAATAAACCATGTTGTTTTTAGCTTGCATAATAACTTAAAACAAACCAATATAAACGTAGAAATTGACTGTGATAAAAGCATTCAAGTCAATACTTATCCTGGGGCAATTTATCAAATATTTACGAATTTTTTCACCAACTCTTTGATGCATGCTTACGAAAAGGATGAAGTGGGAACTATACGGATAGAAGTCTTTAAAGATGACGAAGAGATTCATATGATATATCAAG
>Ga0209707_1001503_pt1 | contig 12974 bp, 11 predicted proteins | sample EN4Hudsemesocosm_FD_184630 | JGI IMG/M metagenome (GOLD analysis project Ga0209707, IMG submission 184630) | Methane-oxidizing microbial communities from mesocosms in the Hudson Canyon - EN4B Hudson Canyon (SPAdes) (version 2) | ecosystem: Environmental > Aquatic > Marine > Cold seeps | place... | reverse complement strand
CATATTCAAGATCTTGTTGAGCATATCAGAGTTCCATCTGGTGCTGGTGAAGCTCACGATCACTAACACACTTAAAAGTATACCTTCGGGTATACTTTTTCGATTATATTCAAAAAACTTTATCTCTATTTATTTTTACAGACATCCCAATTTATCACTATCTTAAAATTTTTTCAATATAATTATTCTTTATTTACATATATTTCAAGTTAATTTATAGGATTTCAAATGAGTTTAAATGACCAAAAATCTTTTCTGTCCAATATCCACCCTTTTGAAATGCTCGGGGCCCAACAAATGGACAAATGCCTCAGACACCTAGATATTGCATATTACCCCAAAAATACCATTTTAATGTCACCCCACTCTATTGCTGACCATTTTTTTATTATCATAAAAGGCAGTGTGCATGAGTACAGTTCAGATGAACAACTTGTAATGGATTTTCATGTGGAAGATGCGTTTGATGCTAATTCACTTATATACAGTGAATGCAAAAATACTTTTGTTGCCAATGAAGACTTAATTTGTTACGAATTGGAAAAACATACTTTTTTAACTCTCATAAAAGAAAATGAAGCTTTTGGAAGTTTTTTTCTAAATAACTTGGTTCATAAATTTAAAGTATTAAAAGACAAAGAATATACATCTGAGTTGTCCTCATTTATGATTTCAAAAGTTGAAGATACTTTTATTCACAAATCTTGTGTGGTTAGTTCGGATACAAAATTACTTGATGCTATTCAGAAATCCATAGAATATAAAACATCAACTATTATTGTACAAAAACCCGATAAGAGTTACGGAATCATAACTGATTCCATACTAAAGATGAAAGTACTACTTGAAGGTAGAGACTTAAGTATTCCAGTCAGTGATATAGCAAAATTTCCCTTGATGACTATTCAACACGATGATTATTTGTTTGAGGCCTTAACATTATTAATAAAAAACAACATCAAAAGAATGGGTGTTATGGGTTCAAACAATGAAATGATAGGAGTAGTGGAGCAAGTTGATATTTTATCTCACTTTGCCAACCACTCATATGTAGTTGATTCCCAAATAAGAAAAGCCACCTCAATTGCCGACTTAAAGAATGCCAGTAAAGGATTTATTAATATAATCTCCAATTTAAATGCTAAGGGTGTTAAAGTTAATCACATTTCAAATCTGTTGGGACAGTTGAACACTAAGGTTTACCAAAAACTTTATGAACTCATTGTGCCAAAGAAGTTACAAAATGGTGCATGTTTTATAGTAATGGGAAGTGAAGGAAGAAATGAGCAAATATTGAAAACGGACCAAGATAATGCCCTGGTTGTTAACAACAGTGCTGATGTTGAACAGTATCGCCCCTATATGGAAAAAATGACTCAAACTCTAATTGATTTTGGATATCCACCATGTGAAGGTAATATTATGGTATCCAATGCTTTCTGGTGCAAAAGTGTTTGTGATTATGAAAGAGAAACCAATCGTTGGATAGAAGCACCCGATTTGCAAAACTATATGGACTTAGCAATATTTTTTGACTCCTTTGCCGTTGCAGGAGATAAGAAGTTACTTATTGAATTGAAAGATCATCTTTTTCAAAAACTACATGATAAAGATGTGTTTTTGGCCTATTTTGCCCAAGCAACACTCACCTTTGATACTCCCAGTAAAATCGCAAACTTTTTAACAAAAGTAAACAATATTGATATCAAAAAAGCAGGTGTATTTCCAATTGTACAAGGTGTAAGAAGTTTAGCCCTTAGAGAAAAAATAAGAGAAACAAGAACTGCAAAACGAATCAAAATATTAGAGCAAAAAAACATCTTAAGTCAAGAACTGGCCAGTGAGTTACTTGAGGCATTTGATGTATTAGGAACCATACGATTAAAATCACAACTAAAACAGCTTCATAACAAGAAAAAAATAGATAATATCGTGGACACTCATACCTTGGGTAAAATTGAAAGAGATTTACTCAAAGATTCCTTTAAAATAGTCATTGATTTTAAAAAGTTTATCAACCATACTTTTAAAATAGACAAGATTTCATAATGTTTAAAGAGATTTGGAAAAAAATAAGAAGAGCTCGTTTGACCAACAAAAAGTATGAGTTTTTGTTTGGCATCCCTCCTCAAGATGAATATGTCTGTTTAGATACAGAAACCACTGGGTTAAATCCAAAAAAAGATGAAATACTCTCAATTGGTGCAGTTGTCATTAAAAACAACAAAATCTTAATGCGAAAAACTTTGAATATATTTGTAAAACCTTCTAATAAAGTCTCTGAACAAAGTATCAAGATACATCATATCAGACCCATTGATTTAGAAAATGCATGTGACCCAGAAACAGCAATTTTGGAATTGCTTGATTTTATCGGAGCTCGGCCAATTGTGGGTTATTACATCAAGTTTGACATGGCAATGATAAATAAATATACTAAGAAATATATTGGTTCTACTCTGCCCAATGAATCCATTGAAGTATCTTCAATGTACTACAAAACACGTCCAAAAAATTCTGAATATCAATTTGTCGATTTAAAATTTGATACCATCATGAAAACTTTAGATATTCCCGTGCTTGGTAAACATGATGCACTAAATGATGCTATTATGACGGCCATGATATTTTTAAAAGTCAAAGAACTAAAATTGGCAAACCAAACTTTTTACCCAAGATAATTATCAATAATAGGAGTATACATGAGTTCGAAAACACCCAGTGCCTTTTTATCTAGAATACACCCCTTTGATACCTTACCAAGAATTGAAATAGAGAGTTTAAGCAGTGACTTCACAAATGTTAAACTCAAAAAAGGCGAGACCATTCAAAATATTGGGGCCAAACCCACCCATTTGTATTTTATTATTGATGGTTTAATTGAGGAATCCAATGAAAGTGAAATAGTAAGTGTTTATTCCAATGGTGAGTTTTTTGATTCAATTTCACTTATAAATAATTATTCGAAACACTCATTTACGGCCCTTGAAAACACACAATGTTACGCTATTCCAAGGCATGTTTTTATTCAAAAACTAAACAAGAATAAAAAACTTGAACAGTATTTCTTACAATCGATTTCTCAAAAGTTAACGACACTCATTCAAGTTCAAAAAGACAAAGACTTATCCAATATAATGATAGCTAAAGTCAAAGATGCCAAGATTCATAAAGCGGTACTTATTCCAAATAAAACTTCAATTTATGAAGCCGTTAAAATCATCAAAGAAGAAGCAGTTCCCACACTGTTATTAAAAAATGAACATTCTGATATATTTATTGTGACAGATTCTGATTTTAGAGAAAAAGTGATTTTGAATAGAATGAATTTTGATGATACCGTGGATAAAATTTGTTCTGGTAATATCATTTATATTAATGAAAATGAATTTTTATTTAATGCTTATTTATTAATGTCAAAACATGGCGTGAAAAGAGTTGTTGTTAAAGACGATGAGGAAAAAATCATTGGAGTATTAGACCAAATTTCCTTGTCTCGTTTTTTTGCAACTCAGACTTTTTCAGTATCAACAGAAATTGACCAAGCAACTTCACTAGAACAACTTAAGAACGCTTCAAAATCACTCTTTAATATCACTCAATCATTACATGAAAAAGGAGTGAAAATAGCTTTTATCAGTAAATTAATCAATCAATTAAACAGAAAGATTATTGATAAGATTATTCAACTTACTGCTCCTGAAAAACTTTTGGGTCACTATTGTTTTATAGTAATGGGAAGTGAAGGAAGAGGAGAACAGGTCATTAAAACGGACCAAGATAATGCTTTGATTGTTAGTGATGACTGCCAACTTGAAGAGAAGGTATTACTACATTATTGTCATGAGCTTACTGAAACACTTGTGAGTTTTGGGTTTCCAAGATGTGAAGGTAATATCATGGTATCAAACTCATATTGGAGCAGAAGTACAAGTGATTTCAAGCAATTAATCTCATCATGGGTAAAAAATAAAACAGGCGAAGATTTTATGAATCTGGCAATTTTCTATGATGCCTTGTGTGCATCAGGAGATGTTAAATTACTCAATGAACTTAAAAGTCATCTTTTTGAAATCTCTTCAAATTCTCAAACTTTTTATACTCATTTTGCCAAAATTATCATGAGTTTTGATGTGCCTTTAGGTTTTTTTGATGGTTTTGTTTATGCTAAAGATAAAGACCATAAAAACGAAATAGATATCAAAAAAGGGGGCATATTTATTTTGGTTCAAAGTATACGAAGTTTGAGCTTGGAGCATAAAATCAATAGAACCAATACCCTTAAAAGAGTTATAGAACTGGAGAAAATAGGAATTTTGGAATCTGAATTTGCCCAAGAAGTTATGATGGCATTTAATTATTTAAATAGCCTAAAACTAAACGCTCAACTTAAAAATATCCGCATAGGCAAAAGGGTTGATAATTTTGTTAAACCAAAACATCTAAACAGCATTGAAAAAGATTTGTTAAAAGATTCATTTAAAATTATTAATCAATTAAAAAAGAAATGTGAAACCAGATACAGATTAAGTTACATCTAAATTAGAAACAAAATAAAGGATTAAAATATGTTAGTATTTATATTAAATGCAGGAAGTTCTTCATTAAAGTATCAACTTACGAATGCAAAAACCCAGGAAGTCTTAGCATCTGGAATGGCGGAAAGAATAGGAATTGATGGAAGACTTGTTCATTCAGCCAAAGATTCTAAAAAGAAAATTGAAGTTGCGATGCCAACTCACAAGGAAGCCATTGAGCTGGTACTGCATACACTTACAAGTGGAGATGATGCGGTAATAAACACCATAGAAGATATTGATTCAATTGGCCACAGAGTTGTTCATGGAGGAGAATATTTCAGTGAGTCTGTTATTGTAGATGCAAGTGTAATAGCTAAATTAGAAGAACTTATTCCTTTAGCACCTCTACATAATCCTGCCAATATATTGGGTATGAAAATTTGTATGCAGTTAATGCCGAAAAAGGAGAACGTAGCAGTATTTGACACAGCATTTCATCAAACCATGAAACCAAGTTCATACATGTATGCAGTACCTTTTGAAGATTATGAAGAACACGGTGTTAGAAAATACGGGTTTCATGGAACATCTCATTCCTACGTATCAAATGAAGCCATTAAACTATTAGATAAAGATGATTCAAAAGTTATTGTATGCCACTTGGGTAATGGCTCATCTGTTTGTGCTGTAAGAGATGGCAAGTCCATTGATACATCTATGGGATTAACACCTTTAGAGGGTTTAATGATGGGTACAAGAAGTGGAGATATCGATGCAGGAGTATTATCCTACTTGATGAGCAAAAAGGAAATGAGTGCAGATGAAGTAGTAAATTATCTCAATAAAAAGTCTGGATTACTTGGTATTTCGGGAATCAGTTCAGATTTACGAGAAATCATAGAAGCAGGAGAAGACGGTCACGAAAGAGCAGAGTTATCCATTGATATGAAATGTAATCGTATTAAAAAATATATTTGTTCCTATGCGGGTATGTTAGAAGGAGTTGATGCCATTTGTTTTACCGCTGGAATTGGTGAAAATGCTAATATAATAAGAGAAAAAGTTTGTTCAGGGCTAGAGTTTATGGGAGTAGAGCTTGATATTGAAAAAAACTCAATCAAAAATGAAAGCAGCAGAGAAATAAATAAAGACAGCTCTAGAACTAAAATTTATGTCATTCCAACAAATGAAGAATTTGTTATTGCCAAAGATACCTACCATCTGACAAAAGCCTAGTGCTTTTGTTGGATAATCTCCAGCACCTTACTTATAATGTACCAAAATAGTACATTTTTTACAATTTGTAACACTTTCTATACATTTAGCTTCATATTGTAAAATTGTATACACAAATCATATATTTTTGTTACTTTAAATAGACATTTTTGGGCAATTTAGCACTTTTTTTACCAATAGTAACATATTTAGAAAATTCACATACTTCGATTATGGCATTTGCTACTTGTATGCTATGAATGGGTAATATACTTTAATGTAAAAAAAATGTAAAAGGAAAACAATGGGTTTAATAGACAGTATTAAAGAAAATGCAAAAAAACAACTTAGAACTATCGTATTACCTGAGTCTGAGGACGAAAGAGTATTACAAGCAACAGCACAAGTATTAGCTGACAAAACTGCAAATGTAGTTTTAATTGGAGATGCCAATAAGATAAACAGTGATGCACAAGCTTGTGGAGCTAATATCGAAGGCGCGCACATTATTGACCCTAAGAATTTTGCAAATATTGAAAGATATATTGATGAATTAGTAATCTTACGTGCTAAAAAAGGTTTATCTAAAGAAGATGCAACAACATTAATGACAACTGAACCAAGATTTTTTGGTTGCATGATGGTGAGATTGGGTGATGCAGATGGATTGGTAGCTGGTTCTAACTCGCCTACTTCTGATGTTTTAAGAGCTGCAATGCAAGTGATTAAAACTGCGCCTGGCATTAAAACTGTTTCTTCAACTTTTGTAATGGAAACAGCTGATGGTAAGTTTGGAGACGATGGATTAATTTTATTTTCTGATTGTGCTGTTTTACCTGATCCTACTGCTGAGCAGCTAGCTGATATTGCAGCTTCAACAGCAGCAACTGCTGCCAGTGTTGTGGGAATTGAACCTCGAGTTGCGATGTTATCATTCTCAACAATGGGAAGTGCTTCACATCCTTTAGTGGATAAAGTGCAAAATGCAGTACAAATTTTAAAAGATAGAAAAGTTGATTTTGCTTTTGATGGTGAAATGCAAGCTGATGCCGCAATAGTTGAAGCAGTTGGAGCTAAAAAAGCACCTGATTCAAAAGTTGCTGGACGAGCAAATGTATTGGTATTCCCCGATTTACAATCAGGAAACATTGGATACAAACTGGTTCAAAGATTTGCAGGAGCTGCTGCTCATGGACCAATCATTCAAGGTTTAAATAAACCAGTAAATGACCTCTCACGTGGTTGTTCAATAGAAGATATATCAAATCTAGTGGCAATTACAGCAAGCCAAGCAGTATAAGTAAAAATTAAAACCAAATAAGGAAAGTATATGTTAGTATTTATTTTAAACGCAGGAAGTTCTTCTTTAAAGTACCAATTAATGAACCCAGTAAACAAAGAAACTTTAGCAGTTGGACTTTGTGAAAGAATCGGAATTGATGGTGTATTAAAACATGAATTTGGTGAAGATGAAAAGCTAAAACTTGAAATCAATATGCCTACACATAAAGAGGCAATTGAACTGGTATTAAAAACATTAACCGAAGGTGATGGTAAAGTTATAGATTCAATTTCAGATATCGAAGCTATTGGACATAGAGCCGTACATGGGGGAGAAGAGTTTTCAGGTTCTGTAATCGTTACAGATAAAGTAATTGAGGCAATGAAAAAACTTATTCCTCTTGCACCTCTTCATAACCCTGCAAATATCATGGGAATGGAAATTTGTCAAGATTTAATGCCAGGTGTTCCAAATGTAGCAGTATTTGATACAGCTTTTCACCAAACTATGCCTGATTATGCTTACATGTATCCACTTCCTTACGAGCAATACACAAAACATGGAATCAGAAAATATGGTTTCCATGGTACTTCTCATTTCTTCGTAGCTAATGAAGCAGTTAAAATGATTAACAAAAAAAATAATACACGTGTTATTGTTTGTCATCTTGGTAATGGTGCATCCGTTTCAGCAGTACTAGATGGTAAGTGTATTGATACATCTATGGGTCTTACTCCTGTTCAAGGGTTAATGATGGGTACACGATGTGGAGATTTAGGTGCAGGTGCTCTTTCTTACCTTATGAAACAAGAAGGTTTGTCAATTGATGAAACTCTTGACGTTTTAAACAAAAAATCAGGAATTATTGGAATCTCTGGAAAATCTTCAGATTTAAGAGAAGTTCTTGAAGGTAGAGAAGCAGGTGATGACAGATGTAGACTTGCTGTTGATATGTTAGCTTATATCATCAAAAAATACGTTGGTTCATACGCTGCTGCTCTTGATGGTGTTGATGCATTATGTTTTACAGGTGGTATTGGGGAAAATGCAGCATTAATCAGAGAAAAAGTATGTGCGGGATTAGATTACATGGGATTAAATATTGATTCTGTTAAAAACAATGTAAGATGTGGAGAGGCAAGAGATATTTCTACAAATGATTCAAGAGCAAGAATTTTAGTTATCCCTACTCAAGAAGAGTATGTAATAGCAAATGATACATATAAAGTGGTAACTGAGAGTTGTTGTAAATAGTTTAATACTTTCATAAACCTAAAAAGCCCAAGTGAAGATTCACTTGGGCTTTTTTTATTTCTAATATACTCTTAACATTTTTTTACAAATCTTCTAAATATACTTAATATATAAGAAAATGAGTTTAAAATTTAAGATACAAAAGAAATCAAGGCAAAGAGATAAATTTGTGAGCGAGTTTACATGAAGTAAACGACTGATTAAATTTATCTCTTTAACGCAGAGTTCTAAAGTAGATTAAAGAATTAAACTCATTTTTCTAGTAGGCCTTTAAACCTCCGAGTAGATTCACTGAAAATTGACTCACCGTTTCGTTAATAAATTTTTCCATGAACTTATCAATTTTATCTTCAGTTGCCCATGATGGGTTTTTCACACCACTTAGTTTATACAATTCATCTTTAGCATATGAAATAGTAGCGACCTCATCAACAAGACCCACTTTTTTCGCTTGAGAAGCTGTAAAAATATGAGCATCAGCATATGTAGTATGTTTTTTAGCATCTAAGTTTCGAGCATTACTGACATCATTGACAAACATCGCATAGGTATCTTTAATCACATTTTGTAATTCAGCTTTTTCAAACTCGTTCCACGCTCGTGTTGGAGTTCCAGATTCTTTGTAACGTCCTGCTTTTACTGTTTGAGTTTTCACACCAATTTTTTGCATCAGCTCCTCAACATTTGCCCCTTGAAATATAACTCCAATAGAACCCACCATACTACCTGGATTGGCGATAATTTTATTGGCCCAAATAGAGGCATAATAACTACCGCTAGCAATTGTGCCGCTTGCATATGCAACCACTGGTTTCTTTTCTTTTAACTCTTTAATGGCATAAGCTAATTCAACAGAAGGGGCAACAGCACCTCCTGGAGAATTTACCAGTAAAAGAACACCTTGGATTTTGTCATTATTTTTTGCTTTTTCTATTTTATCTAATACAGAAGAAGCATCCATAATAGGCCCTATTAAGTCAATCTTCTGTAAGTTTGCAGAAGAGGTATTGACACTTTTATTTGAATCAGTTACAAAAAACATTATAGTAATAAAAACCATTGTTTTAAAATATTTTTGCATAAAATCAAGTGTTAACGTTATAGGTAAAAATAGCTTTCTAATAAATTCAAACATATTCACCTCCAATTATTGTTTTTTCAACTTCTTTAGTATGAAGTATAATATGCGTTGCGAGATTTTCTTCATTTTCAATTTCATCGGGCAAATTAAAAAGAATAATATCTGCATCTTTGTCTTTTTTCAAAACACCCTTATTAAACCCCAGTGCTAAAGCACCACCTTGAGTTGCTGCTTTTATAAGTTTGGTACTAAGTTCATTTAAGGCTAAGTTATTATGTGTCATCAATGCATTTCTTAACTCATCAAACATATTTAATGAATTGTTAGAACTTAAACCATCTGTTCCAATGGATAAATTGATGTTCCCTATTTTTGAAATATCAAGTTTACTGTTATTTAAGAGACGATTCGAAGTAACACAATGATTAATACTCGCACCCAGTTCTTCTATTTTTGATAACTCTTCATCATTGGCTTCAACACAGTGTGTAAAACTCAAATTTTCAAGGTGTTTAAATTGATTTAGAAACTCCATGGGATTAGTAACAGCAGTACTTTGACCTAAGAAGTTTTTAAAAAAAGATACAAAACCTCCACTATCACGTTCCAACCACTCTTTTTCTTCACTACTTTCTAAAAAGTGTGCACTCACACTTAACTTTGACTCTTTAGCAACACGTAAACTCTCTCTTAGTAAAAATGGATGTACTGAGTAAGGAGAGTGAATAGCAATTGCTGGTATAAATGTTTTGCTTTGATTGGATAGGGATTGACCCAGTCTTGAATTGAAATCTGCAAATAAAGTATCCACCATATCTGCTTTTGAACCAATTACTTCATTAAAGAACATTACATTAATGGGAGTGTTAATACAAGCTTCCATCTCAAAGCCATAAGAACTAATGGCTCCAATTGTTGTTGTTCCACTTTTGTACATTTTTGTGAGTTGATTTTGAATAACTTGAGAGCTGGCTTTTTCTATTAGAGTATCTCTTTTATCAATTACAGAATGTAACCAATCCATAAAATTACCATATTGAAGTGTCGTTTTATTGGATGAAAACTCCATATGAACATGTGAATTAATAAGACCTGGCATTAATACACTGTTTACTTTAGCTTCTATATGTTTTATGTTGGGATATTTTTCTTTGAGTTCTAAATAGTTGCCTACTTCAATGATTTTATCATCAAAGACAATACCAGCATCTTGGATGATGGTATTGTTGTTGTCACAAGTTAATAGCCAGTTGGCACCTTGTAATATCATTATACATTAAACAGCAGGTGCTGCTTCAGAAGACTCTGCTTCTGCTTGTGCTTCTTGCATCGCTTTAATTTCATTTAAGATTTGTGTTAATGAAATAAGACCTAAGTGATAACCAAATGGTCCAAATCCTGTAATAACTCCTGTTGAAGCAGCTGCAGTTATTGAAGTTTGTCTGAATTCTTCTCTTTTGTAAATATTAGAAATGTGAACTTCAACTGTTGGAACAGAAACAGCTGATAAAGCATCTCTGATTGCAATTGATGTATGTGAATATGCTGCTGGGTTAATTAAAATACCATCAACTGTACCTAAACATTCTTGAACTTTATCAACTATTTCACCTTCTAAGTTACTTTGAAAAAACTCTAACTCTAAACCATTTTGTTCTGCTTGGCTTTTTAATTGTTCATGTATTTGATCTAAAGTCATGTGTCCATATATGTTTTGTTCTCTTACACCTAATATATTTAAGTTTGGTCCTTGAATTACTGCTATTTTCATTTGTATTTTCCTTTTGTATGAAACTCTTAGTTTATAATAATCATAAGATGTTTATTTTAGAGCTTCACTTAATAAATTTTCGATATGATTATATATCATTTTTAGTTAAAAGAGAGAATAAACTGCCATGAATAACTATATTTTAAAAAATGAAAATGCGATTTATTATGAATGTGGATATTCATGTGATAATGTTATTTTTATTAGGTTTAATAAAGAGTCTTATTTTATCACAGATGCCAGATATACAACAGAGGCAAAGTCTAAAATAAAAAATGCTCAAGTCATACAAAGTGCTAATTTAATTGAAGAAGCCAGAAAAATTCTTACTGAATCCAAAATTAAAAAAATTGTTTTTGATGGTAATGACTTTAACCTCAATACATACAACAAACTAAGTCATAAGCTAAAAATCAAATTTATCAATCGAAGTAATTTTTCTCAACTCAAAAGAATGATAAAAAGTGAAGATGAAATAAAACTGCTAAAAAAAGCAGCCAAACTTGGAAGAGCTGGGTTTAAGAGATTTGCCTCATATCTACAAGAAAATGGTTTAAATCAAAGTGAGAAAATTTTAAATTTCAAAGCAGTTGAGGCCATGAGTAATATGGGGGAACTGCAATTGAGTTTTAATCCTATAATTGCAGTGAACCAAAATGCAGCCAAACCACATGCCAGAGCCACAGATGATGTGCTTTTAAAAAATGACCTTTTATTGGTTGATGCAGGTATCAAATATGATCGATACTGTTCAGATAGAACCTGTGTAAGCAGAGCTAATTTTAAGAACTTGAACTTTAAAAGAGAACAAAAGTTTAAGAGTAAAAAACAACAAAAGATATATGATATTGTACTAAAAGCTCAACATAATGCCATAACAAAAGCACGCACGGGAATGAGAGCTTCTCAAATTGATAACTTAACCAGAAGTATCATAGAAAAAGCGGGATATGGGAAATACTTTGTTCACTCAACAGGGCATGGTGTGGGATTAGATATTCATGAGTATCCTTTTATAAATTCAAAATCAGATATCATTATTGAAAATAACATGGTTTTTACCATAGAACCAGGAATTTATTTGGAAAATGAATTTGGTGTTCGAATTGAAGATACAGTAGTAATGAAAAATGGGCGAGCAGTCATATTATAGTCTTAAAAAATACTTTTTTGTTTTCTTTCATTAAGCGTAATTTAATTTTAAACAAACTTACAATATAATCGCGAATTATTTAGTACTAAAGTAATGGATTACACTCTAAGGCTTATTGATACATGAAACAAAGACTCAATAAAACATTAACTCTTTTTTTTAGAAACAATTTTCCAAAGAAAAATGTAAAACCTTCAAGTAAAAAATACAGTGTAACAATTGGTATTGGTGGAAATATAGGAAATGTCAAAAGAAGATTCGACAAACTTCTTTTAAGCCTGGAACAAAACAGTAACTTTGATGTTATTGCAACCTCCCCTCTTTTACAAAACCCTCCGTTTGGTTATTTGGAACAAGATGACTTTATAAACGGTATTGTATTACTCAAAACAAACTTGAGTATAAACTGTTTTTTCAAAGTGATGCAACGATTGGAAAACAGATATGGAAGAAAGCGATCCTTTCAAGATGCGCCCAGAACTCTGGATATAGATATAATATTTTTTGATAAACAAAAAATCAATACAAAAAATTTAACTATTCCACATAAAGATTGGGCAAAGAGAGAGTCAGTGACTATTCCCTTAAAATACATATAAAACGACAAATTGTTGTAAATACAGTTCTTAAAAAGAACTTTTCAAAGGTAAAAAAATGAACAAAAAAAAAGTTGTTGTAGGAATGTCGGGTGGTGTTGA
>Ga0209707_1001501_pt1 | contig 12988 bp, 13 predicted proteins | sample EN4Hudsemesocosm_FD_184630 | JGI IMG/M metagenome (GOLD analysis project Ga0209707, IMG submission 184630) | Methane-oxidizing microbial communities from mesocosms in the Hudson Canyon - EN4B Hudson Canyon (SPAdes) (version 2) | ecosystem: Environmental > Aquatic > Marine > Cold seeps | place... | reverse complement strand
AATTTTTGCAACTACACCCGCACCTACAGTACGGCCACCCTCACGAATCGCGAAACGTAAACCTTCTTCCATAGCAATTGGTGCAATTAATGTTACTTCTACTGATACGTTATCTCCAGGCATTACCATTTCAGTTCCTGTTGGTAACTCTACCGCACCTGTTACGTCAGTTGTTCTGAAGTAAAACTGCGGACGATACCCGTTGAAAAATGGCGTGTGACGACCACCTTCATCTTTGGATAATACGTAAATTTCTGATGCGAAGCGCGTATGCGGATTGATTGACCCTACGTGTGCAAGTACCTGCCCACGCTCTACATCTTCACGCTTAGTTCCTCTTAATAGGATACCTACGTTATCGCCAGCTTCACCTTGATCTAGCAATTTACGAAACATTTCAACACCTGTACAGGTTGTTTTAACTGTTTCTTTAATTCCTACGATTTCAATTTCTTCACCGACCTTAACAACACCACGCTCAATACGTCCTGTTACTACGGTCCCACGGCCTGAGATTGAGAATACATCTTCAATCGGCATAATGAAAGCACCTTCAATGGCTCTTTCTGGCTCTGGAATATAAGTATCTAGCGCTTCAACTAATTTCACAATTGACTGAACACCTAGCTCACTATCATCGCCCTCTAATCCTTTTAACGCCGAACCAACAATAATTGGCGTATCATCACCTGGGAATTCATATAAATCTAGCAACTCACGAATTTCCATTTCGACTAGCTCTAGCATTTCGTTGTACTCTTCAGTACCAACACCACCACAATCTTCTGCTAACAAGTCGGCCTTATTTAAGAACACGACAATGTAAGGCACACCTACTTGACGAGACAGCAAGATATGCTCTCTTGTTTGAGGCATAGGTCCGTCTGTTGCGCCACATACTAGGATTGCTCCGTCCATTTGCGCTGCACCGGTAATCATGTTTTTTACATAATCCGCGTGACCCGGGCAATCTACGTGTGCGTAGTGACGTAAATCTGATTCATATTCAACATGAGAGGTTGCAATAGTAATACCACGCTCACGCTCTTCAGGTGCATTATCAATCTGATCAAATGCTTTTACTTCACCACCCTGAATCTCTGCCATAACTTTCGTTAGTGCAGCGGTTAGTGTTGTTTTACCGTGATCAACGTGACCAATTGTTCCTACGTTAACATGTGGTTTTGTACGTTCAAATTTTTCTTTAGCCATTTCTCACAGACCTTTATTTAAATTTAATAATTGCAACAAATCATTTTTGGAGCCCATAGCTGGACTTGAACCGGCGACCTCTTCCTTACCAAGGAAGTGCTCTACCTCTGAGCTATATGGGCTAGAATATATTTGGAGCGGGTGATGGGAATCGAACCCACGTGATCAGCTTGGAAGGCTGGAGTTCTACCATTGAACTACACCCGCAGAATTCATAATCTGAATGGTGGAGGGGGGAGGATTCGAACCTCCGAAGGCTGAGCCGTCAGATTTACAGTCTGATCCCTTTGGCCGCTCGGGAACCCCTCCGTACAGAAACACTATTATGCTTACTTTAAAAAACCGTGTCAATCTTTTTTATTTATTTTTTATGAGTGTAGCTTTTGAATTGCCTTCTCAAGCTCTCCACTCACCAGAAAAGGCAGCACATCCAGAAAACCTGCGCTCGCAGAAATCACCGAACCATAATCTGACTTTGAAAAATCAGACAGCACATAATCCACCACCGCCTTCGAACCACTCGGCCTACCAATTCCGACTCTTAACCTTAAAAAATCTCTTCCATTGATGGCAGCAATAATATCCCTAAGCCCATTATGCCCTCCATGACCACCACCCAACTTAAACTTAATCTGTCCCGGCAAAAAATCCAACTCATCATGAATCACCAGAACTTCCTCCGGCTTTATCTTAAAATACTTCATGACTGTTTGCACAGACTGACCACTACGATTCATATACGTAGAAGGCCTCAATAAATACACCTTATGGCTCGATTCATTAACCTCCGCAAGACACCCCAAAAAACTAGGCTTTGCTGAAAAATCACCACCACACTGAGAAAGTATTTCATCTAACAACAAAAACCCGGCATTATGCCGGGTTTTTAAGTACTTTTGGCCTGGATTCCCCAGACCAACAATAAGCCTAATCACTACTCACTTTCTGCTTCATCAGACTCTACAGCAGCATCGCCATCAATATCATCAGATACAGCAGCCCTACTCTTAGTAACCAACGCAACCGTTAAGTTATGGTCTTCACCATGAGTCAACGCAATTATCTCTACACCCTCAGGCACAACTAATTCTTTTAAGTGAACTGAATCACCTATATCGATATTAGCCAAATCAACCTCAATAAACTCAGGTAAATTAGCAGGCAAACACGCAACTTCAACTTCAACCATTGAGTGCATTACTACACCACCCGCTTTAACACCCACGGAATCAGCCTCATTGATAAAATGCAAAGGCACATGAACTTTAATCTTCTCATTCATTGATACTCGCATAAAATCCATATGCAGAATCTGACTTTTTGCTGGATGTCTCTGCATAGCCTTTAGAATTGCATTTTGAACTTTTCCGCCCACGTTCAATTCTAAAATATGAGAATATACAGCCTCATTCATTAAGCTCTTTTCAACATCGTTGTGATTTAACTCAACCAATTCTGGCTCAGCCCCGCCACCATAAATAATAGCCGGTATATTTCCATTTCTACGACTTGCTTTAGCAGAACTTGTTCCCGCAACAGCTCTATTTACAGCATTAAACTCAAAAACGCTAGACATCTAATTCTCCACACCCTACAACAACTTTAAAATATTAATCAACATACAGCGAACTAACCGATTCACCTGCGGCTATCCTTCTAATTGTTTCAGCTAACATATCTGCAACACTTAATTGCCGTACCTTCCCCAGCGCTTCCGCATCTTCATTCAACGGAATCGTATCAGTCACTACCAATTCATCTAATTCTGAATTACGCAAATTCTCTATCGCCTTCCCTGACAAAACTGGGTGCGTACAATACGCAACCACCTTTACTGCTCCCTGCTTCTTTAAAGCAGCAGCAGCACTACACAGCGTCCCAGCCGTATCAACTAAATCGTCAATCATAACGCAAGTTTTACCACTTACATCACCTATTATATGCATAACCTCAGCAACATTAGCCATCGGCCTACGCTTATCAATAATTGCTAAATCCGCATCATCCAATCGCTTTGCCAAAGCTCTCGCTCTAACAACACCACCTACATCCGGAGAAACAACAATTAAATTTTCATACTTTTGACGCCATACATCACCCAATAACAAAGGAGACGCGTATACATTATCAACAGGAATATCAAAAAAACCCTGAATCTGATCTGCATGAAGATCAACCGTCAAAACTCTATCCGCTCCTGCAACCCCAACCATCTTAGCAACTAACTTTGCACTAATTGCAACACGAGCTGAGCGCGAGCGACGATCCTGCCTAGCATAACCATAGTATGGCATCACTGCCGTTATTCTTGATGCCGAAGCCCTTTTAAGAGCATCAATCATCACCAACAACTCCATCAAATTTTCATTTGTTGGCGCACACGTTGGCTGTATTATAAAAACATCCCTATCCCTGACGTTTTCCTCAATTTCAACCGTAACTTCGCCATCACTGAAGCGACCAACAGAAGCCATCCCCAAACGTAAACTCAACCTACGAGCTATACTTTTTGATAACTCTAAATTGGCGTTACCAGAAAAAATCATCATTGAAGTGTCACTCATTGAAGCATTACTCATTCAGAATACCCCACCGCTTGTTGGAGCTGATTTAATATGGAGATAAATGGCTGGGCTGCCAGGATTCGAACCTGGGTATGCGGAGATCAAAACCCCGTGCCTTACCGCTTGGCGACAGCCCATTATTTAGAAATTAAAGAGTTCACTCATTTGCTTGTGCAACGGTGAAATAGCTATTCCTTTTGCTAAATATACACTCCCTTCTGAAGATAAATCATTGTACACAGCTTCTGCTGAAGCTAAATCTTCAAACTGAACAAATACGCAAGCACCTGTCCCCGTCAACCTTGACTGACCATATTGCGATAACTGCTCTAGAGCAGCACCAACTTCAACATAGCGTTTTTTAACTACATCCTGACAATCATTTCTTACCTGACCAGACTGGAATTCGCATATTTTGATGGATTTACTATCCCTTGTCAATTCTTTTGTAGAAAATATTTCCTTTGTATCTACATGACAACTTGGCTTCACCACCACAAACCATGCTTCTGGTAGTTTTATCTCCGTTAACTTTTCACCTACACCTTCAGCCCAAACACTCGCCCCATTTATAAATACCGGCACATCAGCCCCGAGACCTACCCCCAACTCCATCAACCTTTGCTTAGAAATTCCTAGCTGCCATAATTGATTCAACACTACCATGACTGTTGCTGCATCCGAACTTCCACCACCCAAACCACCTCCCATGGGTAAGTTCTTTTCAACCTCAATACAAACCCCCCCCTGATAACCCGATTCTTGTTTAAGAATATTTGCAGCCCTTACCGTCAAATCATCTTCTTCTTTGACACCAGGAATCGGATTTTTTAAGCGTACTCGACTATCTTCTACCCTATGAAAGATTAGACCGTCATCAATATCTACTATTTGAAAAACTGTTTGCAACAAATGGTAGCCATCCTCTCGCTGCCCCACTATTCTTAACATTAAATTTAATTTTGCTGGTGCCGACCATCTTATTCCCCAGCCTAATGAAGAACCATTCTGCTCACTCATTCTATTTCCCACTTATCTACAACTAATTTTAATTTAATTCTATCTTTCGTTATTTTAAGCTTATAAGGCATCCAACCTACCTGCGTTTCAACAAACTTATTATACGTTACCTGCCAGCCTAACTGCTCAAAACCATCCTTTAACTGGATTACAGGAATTCCATTTAAGGGCTTTCCGACAACCCATCGGCGCAATGCCGTTATTGGGACTACAAAACCAAGCTGTTGCGCAATAAATTCATTTACATTTGCTGAGTACAATGGCTTTCCGTAACCTTTATCTATAACAATACCCGTTTCATTTAATTTAATTGTAATTGCACCCAAACCTAAAACGCCTGCTAACTTTAAATTATCCATTACCCGGGTGTGCCGCCAGTTTAGATTTGTCGTTAACACTTCATCAGCACTAATTAACAAGCGACCATCAATTGTCCAAGATTTTATTTCCTCTACATCAGCTTCTTTTGGCTTGTTTATACTTACATTTTTTTGATCATTGACTGCACAGCACGCTAGCAGTAACGTTAAACTTATTACCAATATTTGCCTTAGCATTTATTGCCTACCTACCTGCCTAACAAACGCACTTTAAGCTCAAGTAAAACCTCTTCTTCTGGATTCACTTTCAACGCATTTAATAAAATATCTTTTGCTTCATCATGCCGCCCCAACTTCCACAACACTTCAGTTAAATGCGAGGCTATTTCAGCTTGCGGCTCTAAATCATAAGCGCTTTTTAAAAATTTATACGCTTCGTCATACTTATTCAACTTAAATAACAACCAACCATAACTATCAATAATAGTTGGATTATTAGGTTTCATTGCTATTGCCTTATCAAGATACTCCTTTGCCTCTTGATAACGCTCAGTCCTATCAGCCAAGGTATACCCCAGAGCATTTAACGCAGTCACATCATTAGGGTCTTTCTCTAAAATATATTTTAAGTCATCCTCAAGAACCTTTAATTTATCTAATTTTTCTGCGCTTAATGCTCGCGCATATAAAGCTTTTTTATTTTCAGGCTCCTGCAATAGTACCGACGTCAAAACATCATATGCTTTTAAATACTCACGCTTTAAGCTATAAATTTCCGACTCAATTAATACCAATTCAGTTTTTCTCTTTAGGTACTCACTCTGCATTTTTTGATTTTTAAGTAACGCATCATCTAAGCGCTTCTCATCCATAAGCAACAAAACAACACTTAATTCCGCTTCATATTTATACGGCTCCTTATCTACAAAACCAAACCATATCAAAGCTTCATTGTTACGTCTTGCCTTAGCCTCCACTCTACCTAAATAAAATGCAGCCTGATTCTGGTATGCTGGCTCTCCGACCAACCTTTCCAGAATCACCTTAGCCTCTTTTTCTTTATCTATCTGTAGGTACACCAATGCCAATTTGAGCTCTAACTCTTTATTTTCTGGCGATTCAGCAATCAACGCCTGCAATACTGCTTCAGCTTCATCAAAACGCCTCTGCCGAATCAACAATTGAGCTATTTGTTCGCGCACCTTACTCTGCGCACCTTCATCTGAGGCTCTCTGCAGAAACTCCGTTGCATCTGCCAGCCTTCCTTGAACAATATAAATTTGCGCCTGTAACAACAAAGCCTTAACCCATTTCGGCTCAAGCGATAAAGCCTTGTCAACTTTAACTTGTGCGCGTTGATTACGTTGTCCTTGCATATCTAATAATGCTTGTATAAAAAACACTTGCGCATTATTTGGGTATTTGACGGACAGCTCTTCAAAAACTTGATAAGCCAATTCTATCTCAGACTTCTGCTTCAGACTTTTAAATACAAGTAAGGTATGGCTTTCAAAATCTGTAGCCCCCCTAGACAAAATAAAATCAAAACTGTTAAATGCTAATTCCTTATCGCCTAATTTAAGCGCAGCAATAGCCATCAAGTAATGCGCCTCAACACTTTCAGGCTCCAATTCAAACCACATCGCTACCACTTGCTGCAACCTAGACTCATCTTGCAGAAAAAGCGCAATCTTAGCGGCCCGTTCAATGACGCCTTTATCTTTTACTCTTTTAGAGGCACGCAAATAACCATCGAGAGCCAATGCATACTGACCTCGCTGACCTGCTATTTCAGCCGTCATTAATAAAAACAAGACATCAGGATCGATTTCAGTTTTAACTGCGACTTCTTCTTTATTTACGGCTAATGGCCCTTCATTCCCTTCTAACGGCACTGACGGGTGCGACTGACTAGTATTCAAGGCTGCGCAAGCAGAAAGTACTAGCATACTAATGACTGTTATTATCTTTAAAACCATCAATGAAATTTCCTTAATTTTTTAATTGTCACTTACTACAAGTATCGCACGGCATTAACACTTAGGCATTCAAGTCTTAATATTTTTCAAGTTTGAGCGTCCTTTGTACTGCTTAAGCTCATATAAAATCCTACCTTATCTTAACTAGCCTAGCAAAATATCAGCAAGTATTATTCGCTTGATGATCCATCAGATTTGGCTAAACACATAAAGTTCCTTAGAATAGACTATTCACTTACGATTTCAAGTCTACTCGCTAACTTTAGAATTAACCGGCATAAATGACACTTCTTGCTTTAGGGATAAATTATACAACAGCCCCAGTTTCAATCCGTGAGCGCCTTGCGTTCCCTGCAGAAATACTGAGTGACGCTGTCACAGAGCTATGGCAACAAAAACATATTTCTGAAGCCGCCATCCTATCCACCTGTAATCGCACTGAAATATACTGCACCTCATTGACAAATGATATAGACCCTGTGGTGAACTGGATATCCAGTAACCGTCAACTCAAACTAGCAGAATTTCAACCGTACCTATACGCACACACTGACAACGCATTTATTCGCCATATGTTTCGTGTTGCCAGCGGCCTTGAGTCTATGATTTTAGGTGAGCCTCAAATTCTAGGGCAAATGAAAACCGCCTACCAAACCGCTAATCAGGCGGGCACATTAGGTAAGGACCTTGAAAAGTTATTTCAACATACTTTTTCCACAGCAAAAAAAGTACGTACAGATACCGAGATTGGCACAAGTTCTGTCTCTGTTGCCTTTGCCGCGGTACAGCTTAGTAAACAAATTTTTGACAACCTCAGCGAACAAACCGCTATTTTAATCGGTGCAGGCGAGACCATAGAGCTGACCGCAAGGCATTTACATCAAAATGGTGTGGGTCGAATAATTATAGCCAACCGGACTTATGATAAAGCACACTCTCTTGCTAGCCAGTTTAATGGCTATGCCATTGCTTTATCAGAGCTACCTCTACATATTGCCGAAGCAGATATTATTATATCGTCTACCGCGAGCCAGCTCCCAATTTTAGGCAAAGGCTTAATAGAAAGCGCCATAAAAAAGCGTAAGCATAAACCTATCTTTATGGTCGACCTTGCCGTACCCCGTGACATTGAACCTGAAGTTAAAAAGCTCAATGACGTCTATTTATACACCGTTGATGATTTACAAAATATTATTGATGATAACCTCAATTCACGGCGACAAGCAGCCGAGCAAGCCGAAGAAATCATCGACACTAATGTTGAGCATTTTTTATCATGGATGAAAATACAAAGCGTTCAATCAACTATTGTTGACTACCGCCAACAAGCAAGCACTTTACAACAAGAAAGCCTCAATAAAGCACTAGCTGCCCTTCAACACGGGAAGTCACCTGAAGACGTCGTACAACAGCTTGCACATACGCTAACCAATAAATTAACACACACACCTTGCACTCAACTGAGAAAAGCCAGCCAAAATGATCGTCATGATCTCATTTCTGCTGCCCGTGAAATTTTTAACCTAAAAAATTAAGCAATGAAAGCCTCAATAAAAACCAAATTAGAAAACCTAGCAGACCGTTTTGATGAAATTGCTGCCTTACTGTCTCAACCAGAAGTACAAGGTGATCAAAATAAATTTCGCTCTCTTAGCCAAGAGTACGCACAAATAACACCTCTCGTTGAGTGCTATAACTCATACAATGAAAACCTTGAGACCCTTAGCTCCGCTCAAGAAATGCTCAATGAAGATGACGCTGAAATGCGTGACATGGCAAAAGAAGAAATAGCGGAAACCAAGCAAAAACAAGAGCAACTAGAACACCACCTACAAGTTCTGTTACTACCTCGCGACCCCAATGATAATCGCAATATCTATATGGAAATTCGCGCAGGAACTGGCGGAGATGAAGCCGCGCTTTTCTCTGGCGATTTATCCCGCATGTATATGCGCTATTCTGAAAATCAAGGCTGGAAGGTTGAAATTTCCAACGAAACTCGCGGGGACCATGGCGGGTTCAAGGAAATTATTCTACGCATTTCAGGCCAAGACGTTTATTCACAACTTAAATTCGAATCCGGCGCACACCGAGTACAACGTGTACCCGAAACTGAATCGCAAGGTCGAGTACATACCTCAGCCTGTACCGTTGCAATCATGCCTGAAGCCGAAGAAATTGATAATATTGTTATCAACCCAAGTGATTTACGTGTTGATACTTTCCGCGCTTCCGGCTCGGGTGGTCAGCATGTCAATAAAACTGACTCAGCAATTCGCTTAACTCACTTACCTACCGGCACTGTAGTCGAATGCCAAGACCAACGCTCACAACATAAGAATAAAGCCCAAGCTATGGCGGTATTACAAACACGCCTTTTATCTGCAAAACAAGATAAACAAGATGCTGAAAATTCTGAAAATAGAAAACTACAAGTGGGCAGTGGTGACCGTTCAGAACGTATCCGCACCTATAATTATCCTCAAGGGCGTATCACCGATCACCGAATTAATCTCACTCTGTATAAACTAGACGAAATTATGCAAGGCGGATTAACACATGTTATTCAGCCACTCATTAGCGAACATCAAGCAGAGCTTTTAACTCAATTAGGTGATGAAAACTAAGCTTTATGCAAACTATTCAATCCGTACTTGCAAGCTCCGCAAATAGTTTGCAAGTAATTTCTGACTCAGCCAGTTTAGACGCAGAAATCTTACTTTGTCTTATCTTAGATAAAAACCGCAGCTACTTACGTGCTTGGCCAGAAAAACAACTCAGCAACGATCAGCTAATTAAATTTGAACAGCTATTAACACAGCGCCAAGAAGGCCTGCCTATTGCTTATATCACTGGCACTCGTGAGTTTTGGTCTCGTGATTTCCAAGTCAATTCAAATGTATTAATTCCACGACCAGACACCGAAACGCTGATTGAATTGTGCTTACAGCTCATTGAAACAAAACCTGATGCTAGCTTAATTGATTTAGGTACCGGCTCTGGCATTATTGCTATTACCCTTGCCGCAGAGTGCCCACAACTTAAAGTCATCGCAGTCGATAGCTCTGTTGAAGCACTCAATGTTGCGCAAAAAAATGCCCTGCTCAATCAAACAGCACACATTAATTTTCTGCAAAGTGATTGGCTCTCTCAGGTTCCACAACAAAGTTTTGATATTATCGTTAGCAACCCGCCTTACATCGCGCCAAATGATCCACATTTAAGCCAAGGGGACGTGCGCTTTGAGCCTAGCAGTGCATTAGTAGCCGAACAACATGGCCTTCAAGATATTATTACCATTGCCCAACAAAGCCAAAGCTACCTTTCTGAAGGTGCTTACCTTGTTTTTGAACATGGTTATGACCAACAATCGGCTGTCCATAATATATTTGAACAATACCAATACCAGAATATTCATTGCCTACAAGACTTATCAGGCCAACCTAGAATAAGCTACGCACAATGGCTAACAAACACTTAATGACTCCCATGCAAAAACACAAAACTGAAATCACCATCCCAAGAAAAATTGTCCAAAAACTATTGCATCATGCCCAACTAACTCCTGACCAGGAAGTGTGTGGGCTTGTTAGTAGCCGTGATAATATTCCATTTCATAGTTACCCGATTAAGAATGTCTCACTTAGCCCTGAAACTTTATTCAGTTTAGATGCCCAAGAACAAATTCAAGTCATGGCACAAATGCGTGATAATGATGAACAATTATTTGCAATATACCATTCACACCCAACAGCGCCTGCCATCCCTTCCAATACTGATTTAGAGCAAGCCAGTTACCCTGAGGCCCTGTACCTTATCATTTCTCTCAGCATTAAAGGCATTCTAGAAATTCGTGGCTACTTTATTGAAGATGCACAATTTGTTGAAATTTCCCTCAGCTTAACTTAATTGCCCTCACTCACATGCAATGGCTTTATCAATTAATCACTCAACCCTCGGTTCCTCATTCATTACTGATTATTAGTTTAGTGATTTCTATTGGCCTCGCTTTTGGCCAAATCCCTTTTTTCAAAATTCGCCTGGGCATTGCGGGAGTTCTTTTTTCTGGACTTGCATTTGGACACTTCGATATATCCATTAATGCACAAATAATGCATTTTTTGCGTGAATTTGGTCTTATTTTATTTGTCTACGCAATCGGCTTACAAGTTGGTCCCGGCTTTGCCAATTCATTTTTACATAATGGCTTGCAGCTCAACATTATGGCCGTTTGTATCGTACTTCTGGGCGCCCTCATAACAATATCTATCATTTATTTTGGTAACGTCGATATAGCCGTCGCTGTTGGACTTTTTTCCGGAGCAACAACTAATACGCCCTCACTTGCAGCCGCACAAGAAGTATTAGCCAGCATTCCCAATATCACCAATGAAACATTAAAAATGCCTGGGCTGGGTTATGCTGTCGCCTACCCTTTCGGAATTATTGGCATAATTATTTCTATGCTATTCATCAAGAAACTTTTTAAAATTAATATTTCCGATGAAGCCTCTCATTTTTTAAAACACCAACAACAAAATACACAACGCCCTATTTGGAAAGACTTAAACATTGAAAATCCAAATATTAACGGCCTCACGGTTTCCGAAATACCTTTTTTTGACGCAATGAATATCATTGTTACCCGTATTTTACATAACGGCACAATCAGCTTAGTAACTAATGAGACTCAATTCTTCCTTGGCGATTCAATTCGCCTCGTAGGTACACACAGTAATTTAAATAAAATTAAAATATTGATTGGTTCCAAATCAGAACATGAATTAAATAGCTTTTCTGACACCTTACATAGCAAACGAATTATTGTTACCAATAAAGAGGTCATCGGTAAAAGTGTGGGTGAATTGCATACCTTTTATGGCGTTATCATTTCACGCATCCATCGTCCGGAAATTGAACTAGTCCCACATAATGCCACTCGTGTTCATTTTGGCGACGAACTCTATGTTGTTGCCAGCCAAGAAGCCTTAGATGAAATTACAACGATTTTAGGGAACTCACTGGAAACCATTAACCACCCACAAATTATCCCTATTTTTATAGGTATAACATTAGGTGTTATTTTAGGTAGCTGGCCATTTTTTATTCCCGGCATACCTTCAGCAATAAAACTGGGCTTAGCCGGTGGCCCACTCATTGTTGCGATCTTACTTAGTCAGATACCAAGCTGGGGAACCATGAGCTGGCACCTCCCTAAAAGCTCCAACATTATCTTAAAAGATATAGGGATTGTATTGTTTTTAGCCTGTGTCGGCCTACACTCAGGTGATCACTTTATCGATACACTAATTAATGGAGATGGCTTTTATTGGATGTTTTGTGCCATGTTTATTACCATTACTCCCTTACTTCTAGTCGCATTTGTAGGCCGCTATATTTATAAGGTCAATTACTTATCTCTATGTGGCCTGTTAGCCGGTAGCATGACCGACCCTCCTGCTCTTGCCTTTGCTAACTCACTAAACCCTTCATCAGCCGTTGCAACAAGCTATGCTACTGTGTATCCCACCGTCATGATCTTAAGAGTTGTTGTCAGCCAGTTACTTATTTTATTATTTATACAATAATCACTAACTTACAATTACTTTTTATCGCCTGCTACAGCTTGTTTACAGAGGCACTCCATGAATATTAAAAACATAATTTACAGTCACCTTTTAACTATAAGTTGCCTTACTAATCCCGCTTTTTCTGCGGAGACTATTGTCGATCTGCTCAATAATATCGCATATCATCGAGTAATTACCCTGCACATGAACTTGTAAACACAAACCTACATTCATGCGAATCAGAACCTTTTAAGCATAGCCCTAGTTTCCTAACCCTGTAAAACATGACAATGACTCAGCCCTCTCACTTGCCTATTTGAATG
>Ga0209707_1001500_pt1 | contig 13002 bp, 13 predicted proteins | sample EN4Hudsemesocosm_FD_184630 | JGI IMG/M metagenome (GOLD analysis project Ga0209707, IMG submission 184630) | Methane-oxidizing microbial communities from mesocosms in the Hudson Canyon - EN4B Hudson Canyon (SPAdes) (version 2) | ecosystem: Environmental > Aquatic > Marine > Cold seeps | place... | reverse complement strand
ACGGCCAGTGAGCAAAATACCACGACCATTTTTACTAATTTTTCATCTCCTTGATAAAGCAGATTATAACTGTCTTTTACGCGTTCAATCGTTAATGCATTTAACTGTAAGCGCTGCTCAAGCAACTCAACAATGGCTTGTTTAACTTCAGCTGAGTTTTCGTTTTCAACCTCAAGGACAATTGAATAAGCACCACCTACGGGTAAACCACAAGCTAATAATACCGGTGCAGAAGCAATACGAACAGAGCCAATTTTTACATCTTTAATGACACCAATTATCTTTCCTTTCAAGTGTTGAGTTCCACCAGCACTAAACTGCCATACTTTACCAATTGCATCTTCAGCTGACTCATAACCGGCATCACCGATTACTGATTCTGGAATTAAAATTCCTATCGTACCTTGCTCTCTATTAAACCAGTCTGATTGAAATTCATCTGAAAAATCTCGGCCTGCAACTAACTCTAAACCTAGTGATTTAACCGCATCAAATCCTACGCCACCATACCCCATTACAATATCGAAACTGTCAATACCAGCTATTGACTCAACAAACGCACCAGCATTCATATTTTTTGTGAAATCAAAGTCAGTAGCTGTAGCGTGGTTAACACCTTCAATTTTTTCTAATGCTCGATATAAGTTTTGGCTATCAGCTGAATACAATTTACTTGAAGGTAAGTCTGTCACGCTTAGTCGTTGGCTTTTTGCATAGTTTACCGAAAGGTTTTGTAAGAAATTTAACTGTAAATACAAGCTCAGAGCAGCAACAATTAAACAAACAGATAATGCCGACTGTAATATCATTAAGAATTTTCTAACAATAATAGCGGTTTTTCCTCGGCCAAAGTCGCCACTTAATACTCGCTGAACACTAAAGGATGAAATAAATACCGCTGGATATAAACCTGAGAACACACCAATAACAATAATGGCAATGATAATATCACGTAGTAAATTAGGCCAATTGGATACCAGTAACTCTCGACCAACGAGCTGGTTAAAAGAGGGTAATAATAATTCAACCATTGCCGCTGCAATAACGGCAGCAATAGCCGTAATTGCAACTGATTCAGTTAAAAACTGAAAAACCAACTGCAATTTGCTTGCGCCTAAAACTTTACGTACGCCAACTTCTTTTGCTCGTTTACCCGCTTGAGCAATGCTCATGTTGATATAATTAAAGCCTGAAATAAGCATTAATAACACACTCAAAGCAATACTTATCACCAGAGTTTTTTCTGAGCCACCGACTTTCATATCGACATTAAAGTTCTCCCCTAAATGAATAGCTAACAATGGCTGTAAATAAAACTCAATCTCATTAGAAGTATCATTCCACAAGCCGTTATATATATCGGTTGCTTGTAGCTGTATCTTTTCAATATCAGCATTGGGGAACAATTTCACATAAGTAACAGCATGTTTACCAAACGCAGTTACATGCGGCACTGCTGAAAGGATTGTTTTTATTGAAAAGTGAGTATTATCAACAAAATCATCAAAAACAGCCGCAACAGTTAATGTTGTATTACCATTAACTTGCAAAATAGTTTCACCTATTACATTTTCTTCACCAAAAAATCTAATTGCTTGAGATTTTGATAACGCAATTTTATTTGGCTCATCCAAGACCGCCGCTAAGTCACCAAACAATACATTAATATCGACAAAGTCAGTAAAGTTACTTGTACCTGCAACAACACCATCTAGTTTAAAATAATCATTACCGATAAGCACCTTTGTCTCTAAAAGCCACTTTGAATGTATAAGGGTAAATACATCTTCAACTCCAGCGACCTTTTTCAGCGCATTTGCACCACGAGGAGTCGTTCTTGGAAATTTAAACCCTGTTGATTTTTGATTCATTACAAGACGGTATGTCCTTTCAGCGTCGGGTTGGAAAGTATCATAAGTACTTTCATTTAAGGCATATAACGCCACTAAAAATGCCGCAGCTAAACCAATAGATAAACCAATAACCGTTAAAACTAGATTTAATTTATGACGGGATAGTGAGCGATAAGCGCTAACTAAATAGTTAGCGATTAAGTTATTAAAAAGTGATTTATTAAGCATAACTCAGCTCCTTAGCTACTTCGCTAGCTTTATCTAGCATGATTTGACCATCAAACAACTGGACAGTACGACTTGCATATTTAGCATCAGTATCTGAGTGAGTTACCATAATGATAGTGGTGCCATTAAGGTGTAACTCCCGCAACATTGACATCACTTCTTCACCATTTTTAGAGTCTAAGTTACCTGTAGGCTCATCAGCTAAAATTAATTTAGGGTTTATTACCAATGCTCTAGCCACAGCAACACGTTGCTGCTGACCACCGGATAATTGTTGAGGTAAATGATCGCTACGATGGTCAATCCCCACTTGCTTTAAGATGGCCTCAACCTTAGCGGTTCGTTCTTTTTTGCTCACTTTTAAATATTGCAGTGGCAAGGCAACGTTTTCAAACACAGTCAAATCATCAATTAAATTAAAACTTTGAAAAACAAAGCCTATTGATTCTCCTCGAAGTTTCGCCAACTTTCTCTCGCCAAAATTTGAAATGTTTTGTTCGTTGAAAATATAGTCACCCTGGCTTGGTGAGTCGAGCATGCCAATTACTGAAAGCAAAGTAGACTTACCACAACCTGACGGCCCCATAATGGCAACAAACTCTCCTTCATTAACGGTGATATTAATATTACTCAGCGCTCTTGTTTCAACATCTTGTGTGCGAAATACTCGTGATAAACCGTTTAATTTAATCATTGTTTTGTCCTATAAAAGAAAGAGTTTGTGCTTTATCAAAAGCACTGTAATTTGAAATAATGACCTGTTCACCTTTGCTCAGACCACTTAATATTTGGTAGTAATCTTGATTCTTTTTACCAAGTTTAATTTCTCGACGTGTAGCAGAATTTCCGTCCGGGTTTACCACAAACGCCCAGTTACCACCTGAATTTCGGGTAAAGGCTCCACGCTTTAGCAGTAATGAATTCTTAATGCCTTTATCAAGCGTTAGTGCTAGTTCAAAACTTTGTCCTCGCTTAATATTGTTAAGATGAGAGGGAAGTTTCAGTTCAATTTGAAATTGTGCGTCTCTTACTCTGCTGTCAATTTTAGCTATGCTTAACGGTATTATTTCACCGTTATGTTCAATTTCACCTTTCATACCTATTGCCATAGTGTTTAAGTAATATTCATCGATATTAGCAACCAACTTGAAGCCATCACTTAAATCTATTTGCCCTAACCGTGACCCTATCGTTTTAGATTCACCTAGCTCGATATTTAGTTCACTCAAGTAGCCACTTACCGGCGCTTTTACTAATAAGTTATCAAGATTGCTACGAGCAAATAGTAAGTTTTCTTGCAGCATATTTGCGCTATCTTCAAGCTGCTTCACTTGCATTTGTCTAATTTTTTCTTCTTGTTTTTGTCGTTCTTTAGTCAGAATTTTTCTATCTTGATAATACTTTAAGTCTAATGCCATGCTTTGCAGTTTTTCTTGAGCTAATACTCCTTGCTTAACTAATGGCGAGGCTTGAGTAATTTTCCGATGAAGGTGATCTATTTGACGATCAATCTCTAATGAATCTCTGCGCAAATTTAATCGGTTAGTGGTCATTGTCATTTGGGTATTACGCAAAAAATTTAGCTGTTCGGTGACTTGTGCCTCACGGCTCATAACATCAAGTTGCAAACTGATATTTGAAAGCCTCACCAGTGGTTGGCCTTTTTCAACGTACTGCCCCTGCTCTACTAGTTTCTCTTCTACACGGCCACCATTCATAGCATCAAGATAAATAGTTGTTTGTGGGCTAATGCTGCCACGAAGACTTACACTGTCTTCAAAGTGTCCAGTAAAAACCAATGATGAAGTAATACTTTTATACTCTACATTTTGTCTTTGACCGCTGTTATTTTTCCCTTGATAGATAAAAGAAAAAGCACTCACAGTAATGACTAGCAAACATGCTGCCATCATCTTAAATTTTAATTTGTGCTTATGTGGCGTTATTTTTGTATCCATAATGGAAACCCTATTCGTTCATTAATACCTGCATTTGATTGTTACTATTACAAGTGCCGTGCCAAGATAATTTAACCTAACAAATCAGGTAGTTGAGCAGGGTTACACAATAAACCCAGTAAAAGGTGTCCGAAAATAGAACACTACAATCGTCCATAAATGGACATATTTATGGTTTGCTTTGTCAAATGTTGTCATTCCTGCAAATTTAAACGCTAAATTTGTAACTTTTGAGATGTTCCCCATATAAATCAGTGCTAGATTTAAACAATTTAGAGCTAAGTTAGGGAGTGCACAGCACAACTGTCCAAAAATGGACATTATTATATTTAAATACTCTTTAAGCTGATGTAAGGTATATAGCATTAGACATGGGCATTAAACCAAAGTAATAAAGCGAGCTTTCATGAAACAAGCGGGCAGTATTTTAATTGTTGACGATAACCTTGATATTTTAACCGCCACAAGACTGTTACTAAAAAAACATTACAACGCGGTAAAAACATGTAGTGATCCACAACAATTAGCGACACTTATTGCTCAAAATGATTTTGATGTCATTATGCTAGATATGAATTTCACCCAAGATGCGATGAGCGGACAAGAAGGCTTTGATTGGTTAAAAACAATTTTGTCCCTAGATGCTAGTATTGTAGTGATCATGATGACCGCTTATGCAGACATAAGATTAGCGGTTGATGCCATTAAAGCAGGTGCTTCTGACTTTATCGCTAAACCTTGGCAAAATGATCAACTCATTGCCTCAATGGCTGCCGCTTTTAGCCACTCACAAACGAAAAAAAATGTCGACCAACTCACTAAAAAAGCTCAAGGTTTATCACAAGTAATGCAAGGAGCTGAACATCCTTTTTTAGGTGAAAGCCCTGCAATGTTAAAAGTTTTTTCAGTGATCGAAAAAGCAGCAAAAACCGATGCTAATATTTTAATTTTAGGAGAGAGTGGTACTGGGAAAGAGTTAGCAGCTAGAGCGATTCATCAAAGTAGCTTACGGGCGAATCAAACTTTTATCAGTTTAGATATGGGGGCTATTGCTAGTGAGTTATTTGAAAGTGAACTGTTTGGCCATAAAAAAGGTGCTTTCACCGACGCTAAAACTGAACGTATCGGCCGACTAGAGTTGGCCAAAGGCGGAAGTTTATTACTTGATGAGCTAGGTAACCTTCCCCTAGCACAACAAGCAAAGTTATTAGCCGCGCTACAAAATAGACAAATAACGCCAGTTGGCTCAGAAAAAACCATTAACATTGATATTCGCTTAATTTGTGCCAGTAATAATAACTTACATCAAAGTGTAGTAGATAAAACGTTCAGGCAAGATTTACTCTATCGCGTTAATACCATAGAAATTACCTTACCACCGCTTCGAGAGCGTAAAGAAGATATTCCTTTATTAGTTAATTATTACTTAAAACACTTTAGTCACAAGTACCAGCAACCTCTTGTTGTTAGTGATACTGATATACAAAGGTTAACCCACTACTCTTGGCCCGGTAACATCAGAGAACTTGCTCATGCTATTGAAAGAGCGGTCATTTTGTCTGAGTCTGACAAACTCGATATTTCATCAATAATCACTGCTCCTTACAGCCCAAGTTCATCTAATGAAGATTTATCAGTTCAGTCACATGAAGCTTCAACTAAAAACCTGTCTGAAACTGAGCGCTTTAATCTTGAGCGTGTTGAAAAAAACACCATAATTCAAGCTTTAACGCATTTTAAAGGTAATGTAAGCCAAGCAGCAAAGGTACTTGGTTTAACGCGGGGTGCTCTTTACCGAAGGTTGGATAAATATGAAATCTGAGAAATCAGCTAAAAGTTTAAATACTGATAAGCGATCATTGTATCAAGGTTATTCACGTGGAGACTTTTTTGGTACTTGGTTATTGCTTTACTCTGCGTTATTAGTTTTTTGCACTTATTGGTATCAAGAGCAGGGAATTTCAGCTGTTTTAATAGCGACATTGTTGATAGTTGGTTTTAGCCTAATAAAGCTAATTCAGAATCAAAAATCGGCTAAAAAACAAATTAAGCAAGTGCTAAAAGCGTTAGCAAATAATGACCCAACACTAGGTTTAAACCAAAACAGTGATTTGAGTCAACAATTTGAGCAAGTGCGTGAAAAAGTTCAACAAAATCGTTTAGAAAACCAGGTGCAATCACAATATCTTGAAACCTTAATGATTCACCTTGATGTCTCTATTTTAGTTATTGATGATAATGATCAGATAGTTCAGCATAATCCTGCCAGTGAAAAATTGCTTGGCAACATCAATGGTCAGTTTGCAAACCTAAATGAGTTAGGAGCATTAGGTGCGTTTATCCAAACAGCAACTAAAAGCTGTAGGGCAACCTTACCTTTTCAGCATGATAAACATCCTGACACCCTATCGGTACATATTAGTTGCTGTAAAATTCAAGGGAAATCCCTTAAATTAGTTAGTTTGCAATCAATTTATCAAGCCTTAGTTACTAAAGAACAACAAGCTTATAAACGCTTAACGCGTGTATTAACTCATGAAGTTGCTAACTCTATTACCCCGTTATCATCCTTAGCTGAAACAGCAACAACATTATTGCCTAGTACTTTAGAATTTGAAGAACAAGAAGATAAAGATGATTTGGCTTTAGCGCTAAATACCATAGCCAGTAGAACAGAGCATTTAAGTAAATTTATTAAAAGCTTTCATAAAATTACCGCCCTTCCCCAGCCACAATTATCGCAAATCAACCCGAACTCACTCATTGAAAACGTGATGAGATTATTTCAAAGCCAAGCAAAAAAAGACAATATTATGTTCAACCTGCAAAGCCAATCGAATTGTCTATTGATGGCCGATGCTGCACAAGTTGAACAGGTATTGATTAACTTAATTAACAATGCTTTTTATGCCGTAAATGGCAATACCAATAAAGATAAAACCTCAACAAAGAAGGTAAGCTTAAGACTATGGCAACCTTCAAATCAGCAATTATCACTTGATGTATCAGACAACGGTAGCGGTATTGCCACCCACATTATCGAACAAATTTTTGTGCCTTTTTTTACCACCAAACAACAAGGCTCTGGCATCGGTTTAAGTTTATCCAAACAAATAATGCTTAACCATGGCGGCGACCTTAATTATATAAAGCCATCGGATAAGCAAGGTACGTGCTTTCGTTTAACCTTTGCATAATTGATAAACGTATCGAGTCAAGCACTGTACTTATAACCTAGGACTCACTTAACTGTTTTGCTATAACAGGATTTTTGAATTTCAACCACTTCAACGGTCAACGATATATCACTCAGTGGCAGTAGGTTTAATTCATCCAATACCGATTGCGATAAGCCCTTTTGTTGCTCAAGTGTACGGCCATTTAATATCTTTAACGTAACGTGAATAAAGTTTTGTTTGATGACACCCGAAGTAAAGTAGTCAAAAGGAATGATCCTCGTTTTAATATCATTAGCACTGAACAGCCCACTATTAAGGGTACCTAGGTAAACAGAATCGATTAGTTGCTCAGGTGTAACCTTTGTTGATATTGTTTTTGCATATTCGATCAAGCAATGTGGCATTGATTAATTCTCCGTAAGTAAAGTTTAGGAGCACCATTGTAATGCTGTTAACGGTTGTAATACAAAAACAATAGATACATTATTAACATAGCAAAGATCACAATCAATCACTTCACGAGACAGGCATGACAAACGACATTATTTTACGTAGCGCTGAACAAGCGGACCGAAGTTTTATTTTAGGGCTTTCACCAACCTTAGCTAACGTAGCAGAGTTATCTTGGCATACCGATATTGTTGTTCAAAAGATGCAAGATGACTATATAACTCAAATGCTTGATAAAATATCTGAGCCGAGTTTAACCTTGATTGCTGAAAAAGCTGGGCAACCTTTAGGGTTTATTCATGCCTGTGCACATAAAGATGAAATTTCAGCAGAAGCTTGTGGAACAGTACCTTTACTAGCAGTGTCACCAAAAGCACAAGGGTGTGGTGTTGGACAATTATTAATGACGGCTGCGCAAGAATGGGCAAAACAACAAGGCTATCGATTATTGCACCTTGAGGTTTTTGCCAATAATGACAAAGCGCGGGGTTTTTATCAAAGCCTTGGTTTCAAACCAGAGACGCTGCATATGATTAAAACATTATAAAGAAATCAATAAAACTTTCATTTGTTGTCACAGAACAAGAAATAAAACAAGGACAAAAAACAGTTGGTTTTTGCTTCTTCGTCGCTTATTTTAACCAACTATTTTTTTGCCGCTTAACGTGGCGTATGTACTTCAAGAGGACTGGTGTTTTATGATTCGTGTTGCTGAAAAATCAGATTACACAGATATGGATTCTGTTTTTAGAGCTTCCGTAGAAGCTCTATGCGTAAGAGACTATGATCGTAAGACTGTTTTGGATTGGGTAGGAGAAGCTCGACCTGAACGGTTTGTACACAGCGCTAATGATGGCTGTACACAGTATGTTAAGGTGTTGAAAGATAAAATAGCGTGTTTTGGTGAGCTAAATATAGAAAAACAGCTTTTACTTTCGTTGTTTGTCTCGCCTGAATACGCTGGGCAGGGAATTGGCAAGGAAATGATTGAATTTCTATTTACAAAAGCCAGTGACGCTGGCATTAAAGTTCTTAAATTAGATTCATCACTTAATGCAGCTAATTTTTATTTGCGAAATGGATTCGTGGAACAGAGTAAAAGTGATTTCACTACTCAGAATGGTGTGGTACTAAAATCAGTTAAAATGGAGTGTATTCTAAGTACCTAACAAGCCTATTAAGAACGGACACATAACAGTTTGCTGTGTTTCGCTTCGCCCCACCATTTTAGCAAACTATTACTTAGCCGCTTATGCGGGCGTTAGAGCTCAATTGATACAGAGCACACTAAAGGATGTAGTATGATAAAAAGAACACGTAAATTCATGATGACAGGCTTTTTATTTCTTAGCTGTTTTGTTAATTCTGACGAAGTTTATAAAAACGATAGGAGTTTAGATATTCCTTATAATTTGGCAACTGAGAGTTATGAATCTGACATAATTATTGGTGAGGCTAATATCACTATATTAGCGAAAAAGGGAACCGATTTATATACCAATGCCAATGGTTCAAGTTCAAATGATAATGCTCCTAGGGTCTTCTTTGAACCAAAATCAGACTTTACTTTATCTGCAAAAGTGACTGCAAACTTCACTACAGCATACGATGGCGGTGCTTTATTTCTTTACGCGGATACAGATAATTGGGGAAAGCTTTTATTTGAAAGGTTTAAATCTGGAAATAATGGAATTGCTTCTACAGTAACTCGATTAACCGGTGACGATGCTTACCACTACTTAGTTGATAATAATTATATATATCTTAAAATAGTAAGAAAAAACAATACGTTTAGCTTCCATTATTCAGAAAGTGGTGAAGAATGGTCTTATCTAAGATCTTTTAGTTTAACGACACCAAAGGCAATCAAAGTTGGGTTCGTAGCACAGTCACCAATTAGTAATACCCATAAAGTTGTTTATTCTAATATTATATTTAAGGAATAAAAGATCATTATTCTTGCGATGTTCTAAAGCTCTAACAAGAACTTCAAACGGAAAATTTACAGTTGGCTGTTTTTCGTTCCTCAACCATTTTAGCCAACCGTAATTTTACGCTTATTTCGGCGTTATATCCTAAGAGTATTCAATGAAGATTGCCGTATTATCAGACATCCATAGTAATGTTTTCGCCCTTGATGCTGTCATTAAGGATTTAGAAAAGCACTCCGTAGATTTAAAGGCAAATCTTGGAGATATTCTTTATGGCCCTGTTGCTCCTAAGTCTACTTTTGAACTTTTGATGGAACATGATTTTATTACCATTTCAGGAAACCAAGATCGTCAAATTTACGAATCTTCTGATGAAGAAATTGCATCAAATCCAACAATGCAATTTATCTTGGACGATTTAGGCTCTAAACCATTAGAGTGGATGAAATCATTACCTTTTGATAAACAAGTAAATAAAGATGTTTATTTTTGTCATGGTACTCCAAAAAATGACTTAGTTTATTTGTTGGAAGATGTGAGTAAAGGTTATGCTTTACTGCGCTCAGATAGCGAAATAATAGATTTACTAGCAGGCCAAAAATCTAAGCTAATATGTTGTGGTCATACTCACAAACCTAGAGCTGTAAATTTGAGTAGCGGTCAACTTGTTGTTAATCCTGGTAGTGTTGGTCTACAAGCATATACAGATGAAGAACCAGTGGTTCATTCTATGGAAAACTTTAATCATCACGCGTCTTATTCAATAGTTGAAAAAGTTGATTCTGAATGGATTGTTCAAAATATCAAAGTTCCTTATGATTATCAGCGCGCTGTGAATGAAAGTAAAAAACGAAATCGTAGTGATTGGGTTCATTTTTTGTCAACCGGAAGGCGGATATAACAAGCTACTTCAAAAGACAAAAACAGTTGCTTTTGCTCCTTCGTCGCTAATTTTAACCAACTATTTTATTACTTCTTAATGAGGCGTCAGCCATCTTAAATAGCTCGGTACAAACTTAACTGTACATAAGTACAGTTGTGAGTATAATTCCCTGCAAGATTATTCAACCAATTCATAGGGAATTTATGCAAACAAATTTTGAACCAAACGCACCAAAAGACTTTGACTTTATCATTGGTGATTGGACGGTAAATCATCGAAGATTGAAAGATATACTCAATGGCAGTAATGAATGGACTGAGTTTAAGGGTAGATCATCTACAATAAAGACTCTTGGTGGCTTTGGTAATTTAGAGGACGTATATCTTGAATTTCCAGATGCATCATTTAGAGCTGTTGCACTTCGTTCTTTTAACGCAGAGACCAATTCTTGGTCAATCTGGTGGTTGGATGGTCGATTTCCTGACGCATTAGATGTTCCAGTTGTGGGTAGCTTTAGTGAGGGAGTAGGATTGTTTTATGCCGACGACGTACTGAATGGAGTAAGAGTAAAAGTTAGGTTTATGTGGGTTTCAGACCCAACTAAACCTCGATGGGAGCAGGCTTTTTCAGAAGATAATGGTAAAACTTGGGAAACCAATTGGACAATGGAATTTTCAAAAAGCCAATAATGTGCAATACGTTGGCTAAAAAACTGTTAGACAAGGACAAAATACAGTTTGCTTTTGCTCCTTCTTCGCTTATTCTAGCCAACTATTTTCAGCCCTTAAATGCGGCGTTGTATCTCAGAAGACTCATGAGTAACTCAAAGGAATTCGAAATCGTATTACCTTTCGCAGGTGAAGATAGAGAGTATGTGGTTCAAATAGCAAACCTATTAAAAGATTTAGGTGTAAAGGTATTTTATGACCTTTTTTTGAAGAAGCCATTTCAAAACTGACGTCAATAAAGGAAATGTAACCCCATAAAAACTCGATGTTATTTCGTTTTAGAAATTAGTTAAACAATACCTTGGTTATATATTGTATTTTATGTATTCTCTTGCTGTTATTTTATTCGAACAAAGCTTTAAGCTCCCGTTTATAGGTTTTTTTAAATCTAAAATAAATTAAATATAAAAATCATAAAGGAATAAATGAATGAACTTGTGTAAAACAATAAGAACAATTATCTTCGCCACTTTGGCAGCTAGTATGCTTGCTAGTTGTGCTGCTCCTACATTTAATATGGAAATCGCTAAACCAGAAGTGTCAGATCTAGAATATGAAAAAAAATCGAGTGACTCTTATACTTTTACTGTGCGAGATAATCGAGGAAAAGAGTCAAAATTCAGCGAAGGTACACTACAATTTAATATTCTAATTGGCGGTAAAAACATCAATGAAGTTGAAGAGTTAAAAGCAGCGTTGGCTGAAGAACTAGCAAGCCGTGGCTCCGATATTAAATTTACCTCAGACGCCCAAGAAGATCTTAAACTTGATGTGGTTAACTTTAAAATATTCAATCATCGTTCAAACGCTTTTTCACCTTTAATTACACTGACACAATTTGCAGGTGATTTATGGGTAAATGGGGAAAAGCAACGAATTGTAAGTTTTGTTAAACGTGCAAAAGTTCCTATTTGGTATATTACAGAAGATGGGATTGTTGAAAATACCTATAATCAACCTGTCAGCTTAATCATTCAAGACTTAGCAACTCGCATCACACAACGATTAGATAATAATAAAATGTCTGATCAAGTTATAAAGGCTTTAGTCGCAGAAATAAACAACAAAAAAACAGATGATACAACGCGCTACTTCAAAGTTTATCAACTTGGTTTCAGTAATAATAAATCAGCTATTCCTTATATAATAAATTACTTAGACCACAAAGATGACTATGTGAGATTAGCGGCTATTTCGTCATTAGGATTATTAGATGCCGAATCTGAAGTAACTCGTCTGAATAAAATATTTACAAGCGCTAAAATATGGCAAGATAGAGCAATGTCTTTAAAAGCGTTAGCTGATATTGATACACCAGAAGCTAAAACAATAGTAGACACTGAGTGGGAAAGAGTTTCAAAATTAGCAAAACCTAATAAAGAAGAAAAATGGAATAAAAACCTCTTATCTCTTTATCGTTAATACCCTATTTTCCTAGCTAGTGAATATAATTAGCTAAACTATTTCAAAGACCATTAGGTTGCACTACTGGTCTTTTTCATCTTTATCAAGTTCGTATTTGTAAGTCACGGAATTGCAAATGCCAAAACTTTCTTAAACAGCATGCAATCAGAAATGAAAGTGACTGCGATTGATGAAAAAAATAATGAAATTTATATATAGCAGGTTTTTTCGTCAAAGGTGGGCCACTTGGTTGGTGACGGGTAACTTATGAGTGAAAAAACTCCCCCTAAAGAAGAGTTAGCTAAAATAATTATCGCTTAAGTTATCATTCAAGACCTAAGAGCTAGATCTCCAACAAGTTGATTAGGACATACATAATGACTAATTT
>Ga0209707_1001499_pt1 | contig 13016 bp, 11 predicted proteins | sample EN4Hudsemesocosm_FD_184630 | JGI IMG/M metagenome (GOLD analysis project Ga0209707, IMG submission 184630) | Methane-oxidizing microbial communities from mesocosms in the Hudson Canyon - EN4B Hudson Canyon (SPAdes) (version 2) | ecosystem: Environmental > Aquatic > Marine > Cold seeps | place... | reverse complement strand
GGATTTTTCTGAACCGCCAGCCATAATGGCAAGTGTGCCATTAGTTGCTCCAGCAACGCCGCCTGAAACAGGGGCATCAACCCAGTCCATTGCGCAGCTCTCTTGTAAGCGTTGCGCTAGTTGCTTAGTTGTTTCTGGGTGAGTACTGGATAGGTCAATTAATAATTTGTCTTTGTTGCCATGAGCAATAATATGTTCAGTGACAATTTTTTCGACAACCAGGCTATCAGCAAGGCAAAGTAGAATCATATCTGAATGCTGCACTAAATCGGCAATATTGTTATAGGCAGTTGCTCCAGCCTCAGTTACCGTATGTAGTTTTTCTGGGCTGCGATTCCATACGTTTACAGTATAGCCGGCAGCTAATAAACGCAAGGTCATAGGTTCCCCCATTAAACCGATGCCGATAAAGCCGAGGGTATTTGCTAAGTGTTTCATATTTTCGAAAGTGAATAATAGGGAGGTACTATTAGTTTTTGCTTAGGAATGAGTACAAAATAACTTCGACAACTTTGGATGTAGGTCTGCAACCGACTAAAGGCCTGTTGTTTGAGTTATTTAGTGTTCACTATTTATTATGTTGCATATGGTGAGAACGGTGCATTGTTGCATGCCGTGCATGGTCATTGAGTTGCGCATCAAACCAAAGGTGAATGGCGTTGATTAAAGCGGGGCTATCAGTTGTATAAGTGATTTCAGCACCGTCCGCTAGTTCGCGATATTGAATACTTATAGCACCGAGTTTTGCATTTTGTAATGTCGTTAGCCCTGGCATGTCTTGGCCGTGTATACGTGCAGGGTCAGCAAAATTTCCCTGTTTAAATTCTTCGGAAATTTTCCTTAGGTGTTTACGGATTAATGTAATTTGGAAGTCGTTTGCGGGCTGTTTTACAATCACTTGCTGTAAACCGCCTGCTTCGGTTTTAGAAAAGATATGTAAGGTCTGCTCCAGATTAAAGGGCATTACTTGTTGACCTAAACGAGCAACTTCATCCTGTCGCGCATTTGAAGTTTGTTCTATTGCTGTAACTGAGGTGCAGTAAGTAATAAATAAAGCGCTGATGAATAGTTGGAGTAGTTTCATGGCTAAGAAATTTGTTTAAGTTTATTTTTAATAATATAGGCACCTTGGTGCTCGATTTGTAAATACCCAAGGCGCTTGAACTCGGCAATGATTCTACTGGCAGTTTCGGTGGTAATGGCTAAAAGAGCGCCCATATCTTCGCGTCCTGGCAAGTAAAAATAATCATTGGAACTTTGCTGGTTTAAATAGAGTAATAAATTTGCTACCCTCTTTTTTGAGCTACCCATAGATAACTCTGCGAGCCATATATCCGTGTCTTTTTGTACTCTTTGCCAATGCGCTATTGATTGTTTATGCAGGCGTGAAGACTTACGATTTAATTGTTCAATATCTTCTACGGGTATTTTGCACACAGAGGTGTTTTGCAAGGTAATGGCTTGATGCAAGTAAGTAATGCCGTGTAAAGCTTCGATACCAGCAAGGTCGCCAGGCCATAATAAACGTATGATTCGATAATTACCATTGGGCAACAAACGAACTAGTTTTACCAGGCCAGTTCGAATTGTATAGACAAACTTTGAGGCTTCATTTTCCTTATATAAGCTATCTCCAGTTTGCAGTTCTAAATCAGAAATAGGTAAGTGCAGGTGTATGAAGTCATTTTCTTGTAAATCAGCGAATAGTGCTAATTTCCGAATATGGCACTGTTTGCATTTCTCTATCCCGTCCCAGGCTTGCTTGATTGAAGTTAGTTCCATTGATAGGTCATCATGACAGTTGTTAGAGTTATTTTTATAATTAAGTTAGACGATTTTTTGATTTTATTTTGAAAATAGCATTAGCTAAAACTAATGAAACATTGTTATTTAATATCTATCACTATGGCATATAACGTATTTTTTCAAGATAAATGCGATATTTCGGACTAAACCCTCAATAAGCAAAAAACAAGCCAGAAACATTTCAATGTTTAAAGGTGTTGTGCTTACCTATTTTAAATTGATGATTATCAATTTATTTAGGGTTATATTCCTTTACAGTAACAGGTTAATGCCTATTTAGGTTTATTTATTACAGCATAAGGCGTCGTTAGTATGGAACAAAAACAATTAAAATATGTATCTGCCTGTCTTGTCGTTGGCGTGACAATACCTGCTTACGGAGTAGACTTAGCGGATGCTGATAAAGAAGTCTTACCGACCATGTTTATTGAAGGAGAAATTCTGACCCCTGGAACTGTTGGGGTAAAGCCTGATAGTGGCGGAGTTAGTGATGCAGCAGTTTTGCTACATAAAGTGCCAGGCGCTAATGTAAACTCAAATGGTCCTTTAACTGGAATTGCACAGTATCGTGGGCTCTTTGGAGATCGTGTTAATGTTATTACTGATGGGACGACCTATAAATCAGCCTGTGCGAATGCGATGGATGCGCCCTTAAGTCATGTTCCTGCAGTTTTGACTGAAACCTTGAGTGTCAAACGCGGTATTGCTTCAGTAAGTAGCGGTATTGAAACATTGGGCGGAAATATAGTCCAGAAGACACGCAGCGGGGAATTTTCTGAAGATGATGATATTTTATTTTCTGGGAGAACGGCTAATGGTTATAACTCGGTTAATGATGGTTATTATCTCAGTTTATTTGCAAATGTTGCTACTGATAATCATAAGATTCACGGGGGAGGTAGTCGTGAAGCGGGTAATAATTACAATTGGAGTGGTGGAGTTAACCGGGATACCAGTCATGAGCGAAATGTAGGCACAGTTGGCTATGGTTTTCAAACAGATGACCAGGATCATCAGTTTGATATTGGTTATAATTATAACGACACCCATTTATCAGGAACTCCCTCTTTGCCTATGGATATTGTTTACTCCAGAGGCGGTGTGACGAATTTAAATTACAATGGCTTGATAGCTGATAAATATGCAGTGACCACTGAGTTTAGCTATCAGGATATTGAACACCAGATGAATAACTTTAGCTTACGGGGAGATATTCTTGCTCCCAAGCGTCGTGTATCTGATAATACGGCTGAAGGTTTTGGTTATAAAGCAACTTTCAATATTCCGCTATTTGATGGGGGGTTATTACTAGGAGTCGATGGCGATAATATTGAACACAATGCTGTGATTACTAACCCATCAAATGACGAATTTAAAATAAATAACTTTAATGATACCACGCGAGATAGGTATGGTTTTTTTGCAGAATGGACGGGAGATATAGTCCAAGATTGGGCTTTTGAGTTAGGTACCCGATTAAACTGGATTCAAATGAATGCTGGTACAGTAGGTGGTACAGGCGCTCCTCCCTTTGCGCCTGGTAAGGCTGGATCAAAACTAGCGGCTGATTTTAATGCAAGTGACAGGCTTAAAAACGATGTCAATGTAGATGTCGTCGCTGATTTAACCTACTACCTGAGTTCCGATATGGCTGTTGAATTAGGGTTTGGTAGAAAAACACGTTCCCCATCCTATCAAGAGCGTTACTTATGGATGCCACTGAATGCTACGGGTGGTTTGGCTGATGGTCGAAATTATATTGGTAATGTCGACCTAGCTCCTGAAACATCTTATCAAGTTGAATTAGGTTTTGATTGGCAAGGCGAGTCGGTGTATTTTACACCAAGAGCTTTTTACCGCTATGTCGATAATTATATTCAGGGAGCACCCACACAAAATCAGGCAGCTCTTGCTATAGATCCGAGCACTCTGGAATATACCAATGTTAATGCTCAATTGTATGGTATAGATATGGAAACAGGTTACCGTTTTCTTGAAGATTGGCGTGTCGATTTTATGCTTAGCTATGTACGTGGGCAACGGACTGATGTGACAGATAATTTATATCGTATAGCGCCAGTTAATGGGAAAATTAGTTTATTCTATGATACAGAAGAATGGCTAGCGGGAACTGAGTTGGTCGGCTATGGCAAACAGACTAAAACAGCTGAATATAATGATGAACCCCCTACACCCGGTTATATACTTTGGAACTTACGTATGCAATACCGTCCTCAATATAAGTATGTGAAAGGCTTAGAGGTAGGCTTTGGTATTGAAAACCTTCTTGATAAGGGTTATCGAGTGCACCTTAATGGGCTGAATAGAAACCCGACTAATGATGGCACTGCCATTGATGAGCATTTACCCGGTGCAGGAAGAAATTTTTATGCGACTTTGAGTTATGATTGGTAGCTAAGGAGTGCACATTAAATAAAACTCGAAACTTTAGGGTATGCAGCATCACAAGTTCTTCATGGACTGGTGGTGCTGCCAGATATTATTGAATTTTGATCCCTAATTAACTACGTTAGGGCTGGATTTAGTCCTAACGTTCAATGCTGTTGTTCCCTTGCTGGAGAAGGAGCTTATTCTTAAGTCAATAGCATTGGCCCTAACGTTGGGAGGTATATGTAATCAAGAGATTTTTTTATTTCTGTAATTCTTTTAGCGCTAAAGTCTCTGCTATAAAGAAATTTAAACGATCTTCCAATATCGAGGAGAGGTAAAAATTCAGATCTTTCGCTTTTTGCGCTAATTTTATTTGCATAATGGCGCTATTAGTCTGGCCAATTGAATAATAGTATTCAGCCATATAGCGATGTAAATTTACCCCTTGGCCTAGCTTGCCATAGCTTTGAGCCAAAAGGAGGTAATAGCGAGGGTGCTGCTGGGTCTCATAGCTGGTTAATTTAAGCAGTTGTAGCGCTTGTTGTGCTTGGTTGGATTTAAGCAAAATAGCAATATACTCAAATTTGAAATCAGGATTACCTGGAAATTGCTGCTCAAGTTTTAAATATAAATTTCTGGCGGTTTCAACATCTTGTTTTTCTACCGAAACTTGGGCTAGAGCAGTAAGGTAATGAACTTGTTTTGGATAACGTTTATTGAGGTTTTGGAAAATGCTTTCAGCCTGGGTAAATTTCTGCTGTTTTAGGTAACAAAGCCCAAGACCATACTGCATGGCCGCGCGTTGCTTGGCAGTGCCTTGTTTTGCTTGTGACTGAAAGTAAGTGATAAGGTCTTCTAAAGAGTTTTGTTTGCTAGATAAACGTAGTTTTGCCTTTGTTAGGCGGTAGTTTTGTGAATCAGGCACTTGGCGGTAAGGGTAGGTTTCTGCTCGACCGCGTGTGTCAGCTATACGTGATGCGGTGATTGGATGGGTGCGTAAAAATTCAGGAGCGCCAGAGCCATAGTAACGGCTTGCTTGTTGTAATTTTTCAAAAAAAGTGGGCATGCTGCGCGGATCAAAGTTGGCGCGGGCTAAGGTTTTTAAACCAATTCGATCGGCCTCTTGTTCATTATCGCGGGTAAAGTCAATTTGCATCTGTATGCTGCCCGCTTGTATTGCTGATAATGCACCTATACCCACATCAGGTGCTTGGGTGGCGACGATAATGGCAGCAATCATTGCCGCAGCAGCAGGCAGTGACATGCGACTGCTAGCCTCATAAGCGCGGTAAATATGGCGTTGTGTAACATGGGCAATTTCATGTGCCATCACTGAGGCTAGTTCACTTTCTGAGTCGCTATTTAGAATTAAACCTGAATTAATACCGATAAAGCCGCCAGGGCCAGCAAAAGCATTAATGTCATCTGAAAGTACGACAAAAAAGTAAAAGGCTTGGCTAGGGTTGTCGCTATTGGTAACTAAATTCTGGCCAAGGTATTGAATGTAATTTTGAATGTCTGGGTCGTAACTAATATCTAGTTGTGCGCGTATGCTGCGAAAGAATGACTCACCTAAGGCTTTTTCTTGTAGTGGAGAAATTAAAGTGCCGGTCGAATCGCCCATATCAGGCAAGCGCAGTTCATCATCAGCGATTGCATTACTGAGGAGTGTGTTCAGTAATAATAGGCCGGTAATAAGGCGTTTATTCTTTAGTTTCATGAAATGGTATACTCGTCAGACTATTTTCAGGTGAGCTTTTTGATATTGTACTCAATGTTAGTTCATCTTTCTTGTAGCAATATTGTTTTTCTATGAAGTACGCGATTCAAGTTAATTCTAGTCCTTATCAGACTAATAGCGCTGATACGGCTTATCAATTTAGTAAAGCGGCCTTAGAGATGGGACATGAGGTCGTGCGTGTCTTTTTTTATCAGGAAGGGGTGCATCATGCGTTTCGTTATGCGACTCCACCAGATGATGAAGTGCAAGTTGTTGCTCGGTGGACGAAGTTAGCAGAGGATTATGACCTTGATTTGGTAGTTTGCATTTCGGCAGCGCAACGGCGTGGATTATTAGAACCGGGCGAGGCGAGGCGTCAAGGTAAGCAGGATAATGATGTCGCGGAAGGTTTTCGTATTGCCGGTTTGGGTTTGTGGGTCGAGGCGATGTTAATTGCTGACCGATTTGTTGAGTTTTCTTGAGTTCTAAAGGGTATTAGAGTTAGTAGGTGCGGATTTATTCGTACTGTACGAATGAATCTGCACCTACTAGGTTACTTAGTTTGAATTATGCATATCAATAATCGACGAACCTGAATTATTCTCAGTTTGTGCAGTATCATTTCGTAATGCTTCAATATTTTCTAAATAGGCATCATCAATATCACCAGTAATATATTGCTGATCAAAGCAGGATGTATCAAAGTGAGATATTTTAGTATTCCCTTTTTGTACCGCTTTAATGAGGTCTGCTAGGTCTTGATAAATCATTTTATCTGCACCTATTGCAGTACCTACTTCTTCTTCTGTGCGCTCGTGGGCAATTAGTTCGGTTACGGCTGGCATGTCAATTCCGTAAACATTTGGGTAACGTACTGCGGGTGCTGCTGAGGCAAAATAAACGCTTTTTGCACCAGCATCACGCGCCATTTGGATGATTTGTTCCGATGTCGTACCGCGTACTATGGAATCATCGACTAATAGGACATTTTTCCCCTCAAATTCTAAACCAATGGCGTTGAGTTTTTGACGCACCGATTTTTTACGCATTGTCTGGCCGGGCATAATAAAAGTACGACCAATATAGCGATTTTTGATAAAGCCTTCACGAAACTTAACGCCTAATATATTGGCGAGTTCTAAGGCAGAGGTTCGACTTGTGTCAGGAATTGGAATAACAACATCAATGTCATGATCAGGCCATTCTTTTATGATTTTAGCAGCTAACTTTTCACCCATACGTAGGCGCGCTTTATAGACAGATATATTGTCAATAATAGAGTCAGGGCGAGCAAAATAAACATATTCAAAAATACAAGGGCAATGGTCGACTTTTTTAGCGCATTGCTGTGTGTGTAGTTTTCCTGATCGTTCAATAAAAACCGCTTCACCTGGTTCTATATCACGGATCAAAGCAAAGCCTAAAGCATCTAAAGCAACGCTTTCAGAAGCAATCATAAAATCAGAGCCTTGCTCTGATTTGCGCTCACCAAAAACGATAGGGCGAATACCATTAGGGTCTCTAAAACCGACAATACCAAAATTAGGAATCATGACGACAACAGCGTAAGCGCCTTTACAACGACGGTGTACACCTTTTACGGCATTAAAAATATCATCTTTATTAAGTTGTAGTTTGCCTATCTGCTGTAATTCATGAGCAAAGATATTAAGCAAAACCTCAGAATCAGAATCCGTATTTAAGTGACGCTGATCCTCAATAAACAATTCTTTTTTTAATTGCGCAGTATTGGTTAAGTTACCGTTATGCGCTAAAGTCACACCAAAAGGTGAGTTCACATAAAAAGGTTGGGCTTCTGATGAATTAGAGCAACCTGCTGTTGGATAACGCACATGGGCAATGCCCATATTGCCTTTTAATTTCAGCATTTGTTCGTTGGTAAAGACATCGCGTGTTAAGCCGTTGTCTTTGCGTAAATGTAAACGTCCGTTTTCACATGTCACAATACCTGCCGCGTCTTGTCCTCTGTGTTGTAGCACAGTTAGAGCGTCATATAGTTCTTGATTTACATTTTTATGGGAAACAATCCCCGCAATACCACACATGTTATTTCCTGAAATTTGAAACTAGGTTAATGAATGAAACTTTATTTATACTTTAAATAGCCGGCAATGCTGTCAGGCATATTGGTATTTAACCAAACAGCTAAGGCTTGAAAATGGGGGATTAATTGAGACTCTGCCCACCATGAGCTTTCTGGTAAAGGTGTTAAACCCGCTAGCATGACTAAGATAACAATGATGATTGCACCGCGAGCAATACCAAAAAGTAACCCAGCAAGCCGATCCGTACCGGTTAAACCTGTTTTACTGATTAAGGCGCTGAGCAGGTGATTAATAATCGCGCCAACGATCAGTGTCAATATGAATAAGGCTGCAAAAGCCACAGCAATTCTTGCGCTTTCAACCGTAACTGCATTTTTTAACAGATCTGAAAACGGCGCGCTAAAAGTTAAACCCACCCAAAAGGCGATGCCCCATGTCACTAAAGCAAAGGCTTCACGAACAAGGCCGCGAAAAAGGCCAATAATCAGTGAAATGCTAATTAAGCAGATAATAGCGTAGTCTATCCAAATCATAAGCGTATTTTATTCTGCAACTAAAAGGGTTTTTACCTTATACACTGATTCTAAGCGTTGCTGCGTTTTTAAGGCAATTTTTTTGCCTAATTCAGGGCCAACGCGTAAGCGATATAAGGTGCCTTGATTGCTGCTTACTGAGTCGACATAGGCGGTAAATTTATTTTTGCGTAATTTATCGCGAAATTCTATAGCATTCTGCTTTTGACTAAAGCTACCGACTTGAATGACCCAGCTTTTGAGGTTTGCTTGTTTTGCTGATTGTTTGATTTGTTGCGCTTGTAGGTCGACTTGAGCTGGTTTAGGTCGAGATAAAACTTCGCGGCTTGTTTTTGGGATTGAGTCTAATAAGGCTTGTGTATTATCAATGGGTTGCTGTGGTAGCGATAGCTCATTAGATAAGTTGTCCGCATCGGCAACAGGATCATCAAATAGCATAGGCACAAAAATTGCCGCTAGCGCAGTAATAACGATAGCACCGACAATTCTTTGTTTTAATATCTCATTCATAAGGTTTCTCCTTGTTGAGCATTAAGGCAGGATAGGTATTCTGAGACTAGAAAAAAAGATCCGAAGACTAAAATAAGTCCCTTATCTGCCTGAGCTTGAGTTTTAGCTGCATTGAATGCTGTGAGGAAATCTGTAAAGCCATAACTAACTTGCGTATTATGACATAAGGAAAAAGCTTTTTTTAAGTCAGCATCCGTACTAGTGCGCGGGTTATCTAAAGGGGAAATATACCAGTGTTTAATGCACGGTTGGATCAACTCAATCACGCCTGGTAAATCTTTATCACCCATCATGGTAAACACTGCATGAACTGGTGTGTTTTTAAATTCGTTTTGTAAATAGTCGACTAAAGTCTTCGCCGCTTGCGGGTTGTGACTAACATCTAATAATACCTCAGGGTCGCCCTTAATTAATTGAAATCTTCCTTGTAAGTTAACACTGCTTAAACCTTGTTGAATCGCTAGTTCAGAAACGGGTATTCTATCTTGCAAGGTCTGAATTGCAGTAATAACGGCGGAAGCATTTCTATATTGATGCGTGCCTTTCAATTTAGGTGGAGGCAAGTTATTTAAAGTCGTCTTGCCACTTTGCCAAGACCACTCATTGCCGGCTTTACTAAAAGTAAATTCATGACCAATACGTAAGAGTTTGGCATCTATATTGAGTGCGCAATCAAGTAATGTTTGTGGTGGATTAATATCGCCAATAATCGCTGGGGTGTTTTTACGGAAAATACCTGCTTTTTCAACTGCAATAGCATCACGTGTATTACCGAGCCAAGCGGTGTGATCTATGCAAATACTGGTGATAATAGCGGCATCAGGATCAATAATATTCACGGCATCTAAGCGACCACCTAGACCTACCTCTAATAATTGTATGTCCAGATTGGCGCGTGAAAAAATATCTAATGCAGCTAAGGTGCTAAATTCAAAGTAGCTAAGCGAGACATCATTTCTGACGGCTTCTATGCGTTCGAAGGCTGAGCACAGTAATTCGTCGGCAACAGGTGTGCCATCAATTTTAATGCGCTCATTATATTTGAGGATATGTGGTGAGGTATAAGCGCCTACGCGTAAGCCTTGAGCGCGGTAAATGGCCTCTAAAAAAGCAATGCTAGAGCCTTTGCCGTTAGTGCCAGCGACAGTGATGGAGATAGGTTTTATGCCACTCGCGTTTAGTCGGCCATAAACTTCTGTAACTCTATCTAAGCCTAAGTCGATGCTTTTTGGGTGCAGGCCTTCTTGCCAGTCTAACCAACCTTTTAGGGTATCAAAGTGCATAATGAAAACAGGAGAGTAGGGCTGACATTAATCGTCGAGATAAAGACAAAGTATGCCCCCTTACTTTGGATAAAGAAAGGAGCATAGGTTCTTGTGGTAAATAACTATGCAGCTTTATTTGCCGTTAAGATAGCTAAAATTGAGCAGATTTCATCACGCATTTCTCGGCGGTCAATAATCATATCAATAGCGCCGTGTTCTTGTAAAAACTCACTGCGTTGAAAGCCTTCAGGCAGTTTTTCGCGTACCGTTTGTTCAATAACCCGAGGCCCTGCAAAACCGATTAAAGCTTTCGGTTCGGCAACATTGATATCGCCTAGCATCGCTAAACTTGCAGAAACACCGCCCATCGTTGGATCGGTCATAAATGAGATATAAGGGAGGCCAGCTTTTGATAGCTTAGTCAGTGCTGCGCTAGTCTTAGTCATTTGAAATAATGAGAACAATGACTCTTGCATGCGTGCACCGCCACTGGCTGTAAAAACAATAAAAGGCACACCTAGCTCTATACTTTTATTGATGCCGCGGACGAATTTTTCGCCGACGACCGAGCCCATAGAGCCACCCATAAAGCCAAAGTCAAAAGCAGCGACAACCACTGGCTTATCTTTTAATGCACCACTCATAACAATAAGGGCATCATTTTCTTTGGTTTGTTTTTGTGCTTGGCTGATACGATCTTTATATTTTTTGCTGTCTTTAAATTTTAATGGATCAACCGGTTTAAGGTTTGCACCTATTTCCTCGCGGTTCTCTGGATCAAGAAATAAATCCAAACGGCGTCTTGCACTAATGCGCATGTGGTAATCGCATTTAGGGCAAACATTAAAGTTTTTTTCTAGCTCGGTATTGTACAAAATAGCATTACAGCTAGAGCATTTATTCCATAAGCCTTCTGGGACAGCGGTTTTTTTGCTATCAGAATCTCTTTTAATGGTCGAGGGGACTAATTTTTCAAACCAACTCATTGTGTGCTCCGTCTTTAACCTTGATTATCCATAGCAGTACGCATGGATTTTAATAATTCAGTGATTTCTTGTTTCGCTTGCTCAGGAGAATCTAAGTTCGCCTCTATTTTACTGATTAATGCACTGCCGACAACTACCGCGTCGCCTAAACCTGCAATTGTTTGTGCGGTTTCTGCATCTTTAACGCCAAAGCCAATGGCAACAGGTAGTTCTGTGTTGGCGCGAATATCCACTAATTTTGTTTTTACATTGTCGGTATCTAAATGACCGGCACCAGTGACACCTTTGACTGAAACGTAATATAAAAAGCCGCTACCGACTTTATCCATCTTTTTAATGCGTTCGCAGCTACTGTTTGGTGCTAATAAAAAGATTTGATCGATATTGCGTGCATTCAGTAAATCAGCGCATTCTTGAGATTCTTCAGGCGGTAAATCAACAGTTAATAAACCATCAATACCGGCTTTTTGCGCAGCATCAGCAAAAGCGACGTAGCCCATTGCTTCAACAGGATTAGCGTAGCCCATTAAAACGACTGGCGTTGTCTGGTCGGTAGTTCTAAATTCAGTGACGATTTCTAAAGTGTGGCGTAAACTCATTTTATGCTCTAAAGCACGCTCACTGGCGCGCTGAATCACAGGGCCATCCGCCATAGGGTCAGAAAAAGGTACGCCTAATTCGATAATATCTGCACCAGCTTCAACCATTGCGTGCATCATTGGTACGGTGAAGGCAGGATTTGGATCGCCAGCGGTAATAAAAGGGATGAGTGCCTTATGTCCGGTTTTTTTAAATTCGGTGAATTTAGTCGCTAAACGGCTCATATTTTAACTCCTTCATGATTTGCAATGGTCTGCATATCTTTGTCGCCACGGCCGGATAAATTCACAATTAAAATCTCATCTGATTTCATGGTCGGTGCTAACTTCATCGTGTAAGCCATGGCATGACTAGATTCTAGGGCAGGAATAATACCTTCCATGCGCGTTAAGGCATAAAAACCCTCTAGGGCCTCTTTGTCGGTAATGCTGACATATTGTGCACGACCTATATCTTTTAACCAAGCATGTTCAGGGCCTACGCCTGGGTAATCTAAACCGGCAGAAATAGAATGTGTCTCGATGATTTCACCATCATCATCTTCCATTAAATAAGTGCGATTGCCGTGTAAGATCCCCGGACGACCTGCACATAAAGGTGCAGAATGACGACCCGTTTCGATACCATCGCCAGCGGCTTCAACGCCAATCATTTTAACGCTAGTATCATCAATAAAAGGGTGGAATAAACCAATCGCGTTGGAACCGCCACCGATACAGGCAACCAATGCATCAGGTAATCTCCCCGTTTGTGCTAAACATTGCTGTCTGGCTTCGCGGCCAATAATCGACTGAAAGTCTCTAACCATTGCTGGGTAAGGGGCAGGGCCTGCGGCAGTACCAATGATATAAAAGGTATTGTCAACATTAGTCACCCAATCTCTGATGGCTTCATTCAATGCATCTTTGAGGGTCTTTGAACCAGATTCTACTGCAACCACTTTAGCGCCCAATAACTCCATACGGTAGACGTTTTGTATTTGTCTAGCCACATCGACAGCGCCCATGTAAACCACGCATTCTAAACCTAAGCGAGCACATACAGTCGCAGTTGCAACACCGTGTTGACCTGCGCCGGTTTCGGCAATAATACGCGATTTACCCATACGTTTGGCTAATAAAATTTGACCAATAGTATTG
>Ga0209707_1001498_pt1 | contig 13017 bp, 16 predicted proteins | sample EN4Hudsemesocosm_FD_184630 | JGI IMG/M metagenome (GOLD analysis project Ga0209707, IMG submission 184630) | Methane-oxidizing microbial communities from mesocosms in the Hudson Canyon - EN4B Hudson Canyon (SPAdes) (version 2) | ecosystem: Environmental > Aquatic > Marine > Cold seeps | place... | reverse complement strand
AACCGACGATGAACCTTTTTTATTGCCTGTTATCTGGGGTAACTCGGGGGTAACTTTGAATTTAAATGTTTTAGCGTCAGATGTGCCATACGTAGCCAAGTCACCAAAGCTTTATGTTCTTTTCTTTTGCTTCCATTTTAACTTTTTCCATTTCAGCTAAGACCTTTTTTATTATAGTCCCATAAGCACTATGTAAAGCAGACCTCCCATACGTCAATTCACCATCGTTATATGTTTGAGTGGCTTTTAGCTCCGCATAGGTATTTTTAAGCTTCGTATACTTAGCCTGCAACCTATTAGCATCAATTCTTCGTAAATTTTTCGCTCGCTCAATTTTTGTTCCTTCAGATTCTTTCTGTTCTATATTTTCGCTATTAATATTACATTTAATTTGAGAAAAAGTGACTTCTCCAGCAGAGTTTAAGCACTTATAAACTTCTGCTTTGACAGAACTTTGGACCAAAAGAATCAAAGAAGCTACCAACAAAAATGCTAATTTCAAATAAATTTTATTCATCACTCAATTGTTAATGATTTTATAGACTTCTTCACCCCCCCCATATAGGGGGGCGACATTCCCAACAAAGAAAGGTATTCTCTTTAATATTAATGGTAAAGGAATACATTTCATGGGGTTTTTAAGTAAGTTTTTGGGATTATTCCATGTTGATCACAATTCAAATGATGATATTCGGGTAATCAAGGAAAGTGCCGAAAGGTATGTAGCCGTTATTAATGAGTCATTAACAATTGCAAATAATGCAAAAAATATAACCACAAAAAAATCAAGACTTGGATCGGCAAAGAATAAACTTCATGAACTGAAAAAACTAAGCACCCAGTATGGTTTTTTAGAGCTTAGTAATCTAAATGATGTGCAACTCTCAATTCAAGATTTAGAGCATGAAATCAGCCTTGAAATCTCTGAGCATGGTTCAGATAAAAATATACTAGGTGAAAAATATGAACAAGAAGGTAGTATCGACAAGGCTATTTCAGTATATGCAAGCCTAGTATCAGATAAAACTGATACTCCATTCACGTATCGGCGGCTTGCAATCTTGTATAAAAAACAAAAAAATCACGAAAAAGAACTTATGGCCATTAAAGCGGCTCTTCAAAACGTTCCTAAATCAAACAAAAAACACTATGAATGGTTTCAAGATAGCCTTGCAAAACTGGAAAAGAGACAGTGCTAATAGCCAATATCTGCTTATTAAATTAGAGTTAGGGCATACAAATAGAATTATCTAAAATCAAAAAAGATGATCTTAAAAAAACATATTACTTTCATTTAATAAACCCAGATGAGCTTGAAACTTTAAGTGATTATGCAACTTAGCTTGAGTCAATTCTTTATGGCATGTTCAGTGTGGGAATAAAATGGAGAAAAGGTTTTAATTGAAACAAGGCAGTTAGCTGATCGTCTTAATGGGTTAAGAATTGAGATCTATCAAAACAAGCATCCACCACCACATTTTCATATTAAATCACCCAATATAAATGCTAGCTTCAGTATTAAAGACTGTAAATTAGTCAGTGGTGGCAATACCGCAAAAGATAAAAAAAGTAGAATATTGGCATGAAAGGTCTAAAGAATTACTAATTAAAACCTAGGATTCAACTAGGCCTTCTGACTGCACGGTAGGTAGATATATAATCTATGTTTTAATGCTAATGTTTATATAAGGCCTGCAGCTTATCGTATGAATTTTAAGTCATCAATGATGAGATAATGTTCGGCACTTTCTTACATTACCTTCATTAAAATCGTCAGATAATTTTGAATAATCCGCATTAGCCCCCTTTAGCCAGTTCAGGTACTAGCACTAAATGGATATTATTATCCTTAAAATGTAGGCAAAAGAGGAGGAACAACATACTATGGCACATCCCAAGTCATTCTGAGTCTGGGCATAAATCTAAATTTTAGGAATTAACATGAAAGAAATTACAGTTGATAGCAACCCAAGTGAAGCACTTTTAAAAGAAATGGGTGCTGCTTACTGGCCAACATGGGAAAAAGAAGTATCTGTATTCCCATGGGAATTCGTTACGACAGAAACAGCACTTATTTTGGAAGGTGAATGTGAAATGACACCTGCTGATGGCGGCCCATCAATTACTTTCAAAGCCGGTGACTTAGTGGTATTTCCATTAGGCTATAAAGGGTCTTGGGAAGTAAAAAAACCACTTAAAAAGCGCTTCAAACACGGTAACGGTAATTTTGTAAAATGTACTTTTAATCGTTTGAAAAGATTATCAAATTACATTAAATCAATTATGAAATAAAGTTCTCTTCCATTATTCCAACGATAACCGTTTCTGATATTTTGACAAGTTCGTATTCTGAAGATGAATAGATATCACCTTCTTTGTTACCCAACGCTATGTCTACAACATCAGGCTTATCATCATGGAGAAGAAGAACGATCTTTTTATCTAGAGCAATGCAATCAATTGTGATTGCATCTGCTTTAATACCTTGATTACGTAAGGTTTTGTCCATTATTCCCATTAATGTACCGATATTATCAAATTTGCTATAGAACACATCATTCGCCCTAGCAACAATCTCTGATAAATTTTGTAGTTTACGCTTCATTTTTAACTCTTAGCGATTAGGGCGACTAGATTGAACCTAATGCCGTTCCCTGTGGAAATTCAGGAGCGCGGTCGGGTAAATTTCCGTAGCAGTACCTTGTGGTTTAGGCTGTACATTTCTTTGTATTTATTAGCTAACGCGCCAAAAGCAGTCATTCGTTTAACACCACAAGCAGAGGCGCCAGCGAAGCTGACGTCCTGCTTGGCTTACGTGTTACATGTTGTAGCCTAAACTGGTGTAACTTTATTTGCACAAGGGCCTTTTTGACCTTCGCCAACTTCAAATTCAACGGCCTGGCCATCATTCAATGTTGCATAGCCACCATTCGCTTGAATTTCTGAATGATGAACAAATAAATCTTTACTGCCATCTTCAGGTGTAATAAAACCGAAACCTTTATCGGCATTGAACCATTTAACTATACCTTTACTCATTTTCTTTACTCAGTTTATTGATGAAATAATATAAATTTCACATTCGAATTCACCGGTTCAAATATACGTTAATGATATATGATTAAGACACATAACAGTATATTAATTAGTCCGTTGGCAATCATAACAAGTGTATCGATGATGACTTGGGCCGAATAATGCCCTTTGAGACTCAGATTAGTTCAATCCGTCGCTAACGTGCCAAATTAATGAATTTGTTCGTGCTAATGCTACTATAGCGTCACACATTAATTATAGAACGCGGTCTTTCCTAGTTATCAATATGAGCATTTTAGTATTACAAATCATTATCAAGCAATGGGATAAGAGTCAACGAACAGAAGAACATGTTAAGCAAAGAGCTGAAATACCTGATCACTATCCTATAGATTTCCCACCCGCTTTTTATGTATTCAACAATCAATGCGTCATAGACCAGCATGGCGATGACTTACTCGGTGATCGAGTCACATATTCACAGGACGATAATGGAAAGATAAAATTTGACCGCTTTCAAGTTTGCTTAAACAGCAAGATTCTTGAATACATTGGTAAGGGTAAGGGTGACTCTGACAAAGACTGTAGAACCATTGGTTCGCTAGATAATCAATGGATCCAATGTAAGTATGATTGGAGGTATAGCGTATACGAAGGTGGGTTCTATTATTGGCTGTATGAAGAAGTAAGTCTAAATGTAATAAGTATCAGTACGTTAAACGAAAACGTATTTTTAAATGCTAACCCTGCGATTGTTTTTACTCTATAGGAAGGTTATCACGCCTTATTAATACCCAGCAATTCTGTATAAGTACTTTGGTTCATGGGGTAAACCATTCCATTCACCCATTTCTCCTCCCCACCAGAAACATTGCCCACAACAGCCCGACCTTCATCATTGACCCTTACATGCTGAGTTTCACCTTTTGAGATACTGATTGCTTGATTGAGAAGTTTATTAAATGCTTCATGACCACTCACACCAACCAATAATTTTGTATTTGTTCTAAGCTAGAATCATCCTCATTAGCTTCAACAGTAATTTGTCCATCAACAGTTTTAATGATTCATTTTTGGGCCATATCATCAAACAAATTTAGGTCATGCCGTTATCACCAAAACAGATTAAATTCGAAATCACTGAGACAGCAGCCATAGCTAATTTACGTGATGCTCAACTCTTTATTAAAACGTTACGTGAATATGGTTGTTTATTTGCTTTAGATGACTTTGGTAGTGGCTTATCATCATTTGCATACCTCAAAAACCTACCTGTAGATGCGCTTAAGATTGATGGTGTTTTTGTCAAAGATATTCTGGCGATCCTATTGATGAAGCTATGGTTAAATCATTTAATGAGATTGGTCATGTTATGGGCATGAAGACGATTGCCTAGTTTGTGGAAAATGATGACATAAAAAATAGGCTTTTAGAAATAGGCGTAGATTATGCTCAAGGTTACGGCATAGGTAAACCAGAACCGATCGATAATATTCTGTAGCTGAAATATCTATTTTGAACTAGCGGATGTACTGTAATTTGTTTATTAAATTGAAAATTTTCTAATACGACAGTTAGGTATTTGTATTTATTGATCGGTGCTTGAGGTTCTATCTTTATCTTCTTATGTACCATTCCTAATGTAATATAGGCACGCGCCGTCCAGCCCTACTCTTCTATTTGATATCCAGCATCAATCCAGTTTTTTATCCCCGAATGACTAATACAAATTAAATTATCTAACCCCATAATAGAAAGGTTGGTTAATGCCGTTTGGGCTCTTCTTCCTGAGCGACAGTAAAGATAGACTGATTTATATTGCCTTAATTCTTCAACATACTGTTCTTCAGTTCCTAGAGGGATATTTCTGCATTCAGGAATATGGCCTTTAGCAAACTCTTCCGGTGTGCGTGTATCCACAATGAGTTTATCTGACTTATTTTGCTCCCATACCTTATAAAGTTCATTCATTGAAAAATCTTCATGGAGGTAATATTGAGGATTAAAGTTAATGCCACAATTTGTGTTCGCAGGAATAGCTTCATTAATTTTCTTAGGAATGGCCAAGTTTAGATTATTCATAATATGTATAAATTGTGCTTTGGTGTGCCCTTGCCCAGCCCTAGGGTTCCAACGTTTCTCTTCCCCTATAGTCGACTCCGTTCTGCCATTATAATCATGACAGGGATAGACTCGAGTCTCATCCGGTAAGCTGAATAATTTCTGGGTGATACTTTCATAAAGCATAGCCGGATCACCTTGTTGGAAATCAGTTCTCCCACAACCTCTAATAAATAGTGCATCCCCAGTAAAAACCATTCCATCCACATAGTAGCTCATACACCCGTCAGTATGTCCGGGAGTAGATATCGCCCTAATGCTATAACTGCCAAGAGGAAGTTCTTCTCCATTCTTTATTGCAATATCAATAGTTTTTATATCTGCAGCATAACCAAAAACAATTTTAGCCCCAGTATTTTGACGAAGCATTCCGCTTGATGTCTCATGATCAGCATGAACGTGGGTTTCAATGGTATAAAGAAGCTCGACTCCAAGTTCTTCAATTATCTGTAAGTCACGATTAAATTGTTCTTTCACCGCATCAATTAATGCAGCTTCCTGAGTCTCCTGATCGATCAACAAATACGTATAAGTACAGGTTTCTCGATCAATTAGCTGCTTCACTATTAATGAGGGATGAGAAGATTGAATTGTCATGGCTAAGCTCCATACAATGCATCAGCTTCACAGCCGTTCGGTTAGTAACCCCTCCATACAAACCTGAGCTTCAGCATATGTTCTGTGTTGGTTCGGGGGCTACAGCCTTTATAGTCGCCTAACTAAGTATATAAAGAATACTTGTTTCAACTACTGTAAAACTACCGCCACACCAGCCAATGCAACATCATGATCGTTTTCTACACTGCTTCCGCTAACACCTATAGCGCCAATAATGTCACCATTTTTGTCCTTTATAGGAAGTCCTCCAGGAAATGAAATAAGCCCATTGTTTGAAATTTCGATGTTATATAAGGGCTGACCTGGTTGTGCTAACTCTCCCAATCTCCCTGTAGACATATTAAAAAAACGTGATGTTTTCGCTTTCTTAATTGCAAGATCTATACTGCCTAAAAAAGCACCATCCATTCTGACAAATGTAACAAGATTTGCACCGGCATCAACAACTGCAATGTTCAATAAAATACCTTGCTTTTCAGCTTTTTCTTGAGCAGCTGAAATAACAGCCTTTGCTTGAGTAAGAGTAATTCCATTATTACCCCCTGCGATTACGCTACCAGAAAACAACATTGCAAGACCTAAGACTGCTGCAAGTAGAAACTTATTGATATTTAATACTAGATTTCTATCAGTGTGTATATTCATAACAATCACCTCAGACATATACGTTATATAGTCTTCCCTGGCTTCTTACGTAGAAATTGATGCAGGCATCAAAGGTAACAGATTAATGGCAGGTTGGCTACTTATTAATTAGTATGCCGAGATTGCATGTTCGATTCCGGCCCTAGATACCAACAAATGCAAAACCTCAGCTCCTTTTTTTGGGTGCTGATTTTTTATTGAGTGACGTTCTGTCAAATTCTCACTGATGTTTTTGTTATAGTAACGTCTCTATCTATATTGCCATTACTAAGCACCACCTTTTTTCTTAAAGGATACTTATTATGTCTAAAACAGCATTAATTATTGTCGACTTACAGAATGATTACTTCCAAGGAGGTAAATGGGAATTAGAGGGTACCGAAGCTGCCGCAACAAAAGCGAGTGATTTGCTCATGTGTTTCAGAGAAAATGGGCTTCCTGTAGTTCATGTTCGCCATGAATTCCCAACAACTGATGCGCCATTTTTTGTACCTAATTCAGACGGTGCAAGAGTACACCCTTCAGTACAGGAAATGGATGGTGAGCCAGTTGTACTTAAACATCAAATCAACAGCTTTAGAGATACCAATCTAAAAGCGATTTTGGATGACTTGACTGTTGATAGTGTATTAATTTGTGGTGCAATGAGTCATATGTGTATTGATGCGGTCACACGCGCTGCAAATGACTTTGATTACAAGTGCACTATTGCACATGATGCATGTGCTACGTTAGCACTGGAGTTTAATGGCATCACAGTACCGGCTAATCAGGTTCATGCGGCTTTTATGGCAGCGTTAGGTTTTGCTTATGCAAGGGTAGCTTCCACTGATGAACTTTTAACTGAAATTACTCAACAATGATAAAGTTCGCATGAACCAGATACTGTTCGAACCCCTCGGCTTCACAGTCATGCTGGTTCGATTCCGACCCTCAGTGCCAACAAATACGAGACCTCCGTTCCTTTCAGGCGTTGCTTTTTTTATTGAGTGCTATTAGAAGTTATGGCGACTCAAGTCCTGAAAGCCATATATCAAAGCCTCATCTCATTATCGAGGGCGGGCTATTTTGGTGGACTTGTAGATCAGGTATAATTAATACGTGCTAACTAGCTAATATTGTACTGAACAGTATGAATTATTTATCGGAATTTTATGTCATTTAATAAAAGCTATCTTTTATTGTTATGTTTGTTTATTTTCAGCAATATCAGCCTTGCCCAGCCGTTATCTATCATCGTGAATTTCAGTGATAATGAACGCGCCTTTCTTGCAAAGACTGATTTCATAAACTTGTGTACTGATCCAGACTGGCTTCCTTATGAGTCTATTAATTCAAATGGACACTATGAAGGAATAATGGCTGACTTCCATACCCTTTGGGCTGAAAAAATAGGGGTAAAAGTTAAACTCATCACAACGACGAGCTGGCAACAGTCTTTAGATTACCTTCAACAGCGAAAATGTGACATTTTATCCAGTGCTCAAGATATTCCTGAACGACGGAATTATCTTGCCGTGACAAACAGTGTAATCAATTACCCGCTTGCTATTGCAACAAGAACAAATAACGAATTTATTGTTAACTTAAGGCAAGTGATAGAGCATCGGTTTGTCATGGTAAAGGGACATGCTGCCATTGATATTTTAAAATCAAAATATCCTAATCTGTCTATAGTCACTGTTGATAGTGTTAAAGCAGGTCTAAAAATGGTGGAGCGTGGAGAGGTATATGGTTTCATCGATACCGTACCAAGTATTGCTTATCAAGCCCAAAAGAATGGTATCTCGCATATCAATATTTCTGGTGTACTTGAAACTGGCTACGATATGTCGGTCGGTGTGCGTAATGACATTCCAGAGCTACTATCCATCTACGATAAAGCCATTGCAATGACAACTGAAATAGAGCGCCAAGACATTCTTAATAAATGGTTGTCAGTTAACTATGTAAATCCGAATTACTTTAAACACCTTTGGAAACTATTATTAATTTCAACGATACTCATTTTATTTTTTATTTATCGCTATTACAATCAAAGTAAACATAACAAACAACTTCAAAAGTTAAATTTCAAACTTAACACTCTGTCACATTATGATCAGCTTACAGAAATTGCCAATCGCCACTTATTGACATCAACATTTGAGTCCGAAGTGGCAAGATTTTCTCGTTACAAGACCCCATTCTCAATCCTACTTATTGACATTGATTTCTTTAAATTAATCAATGATGAACATGGACATAACGCAGGCGACTCAGTTTTAATCGACTTGGCAAAGTTATTAACTAATGAGAGTCGTGATAGCGATACTGTTGGTCGATGGGGTGGAGAAGAGTTTTTAATTATATGCCCTGAAACATCTATATTAGGCGCTCAACAACTTGCGGAACATATCAGACAGCGTACCAATAGCTTCAGATTTCATATCAAAAATTCTGTACATATCAGTATCGGTGTGACGGAATACCAGCAAGGTGAAACTATGGAGAGGTGCATTAAACAAGCGGATGATGCGCTTTATCAAGCAAAACAGTCAGGCAGAAACCGAGTAGAAATATCTAAATAGGAATGGTTATGTACGTTGTTGAGCCTAGGTAATTAGCTAAGTATTTGACCTGAATCCCTATGACCATTCTGTTATATAGTTCTTATCCTAAGCTCAATAAATTTGTGATGGCAGACCTCGTTTAGGTCGAAATCTGCCACAAAAAAGGCATCCGAAGATGCCTTAATCCATTTAGAAATGCATGTAGTGCTTTTTCAATGTTTTAGTTACTTGCCAAACGCTTTTTAAGCCGTCAGGGAAGATAACATAATCACCAGGAACGATAGTAACAGGCTTACCACCATCTGGAGTGACAACAATTTCACCTTCTAAGATGTATGAACGTTCGTTTTTATTGTCAAAATCAAGACGAAACTCAGATACTGGGCAGTCCCAAATATTCCAACCTGAAACTCCTAATTCTTTTAAACGTTCTTCACTTAAGTTTTTTTCAATGATAATTTCTGGCATAACATCCCTACACTGTATGTTGTTAATAAAATAGATATAAAATCCTAATCGCTGTTAAAGCGAGGCGTCACCACAAAATGCGAGACGTAAGAATAATAACAGAAACCTCATTAATAAAACGAGGTAATTGATTCAATACAATTGTTTTATCTATCAACAAATATTATAGGCTGAGCTCGATAGTTTATCAGCGTCCAGTCCACTCATCAGTCTTACTTCTCTGTTATCCACTAAAATACCGTTCTGAGTCGAATTGCGACCTATGAAAATTCAGTTAGCTCAAATCCGCCGCTAACGTACTGTGGATTCAACCGGTCGATGCAACACATAGGTTAAATCCACAGTCGAAAGCTGCCGTTTTAATTAGAACCGTCGTAACGTGCCCTCCCCTTGCGTAAGGCATTAAGCAGCAAGGTATTCAGTACAAAAATCAATACAATCACGGCATGCTTCAGCGCAATCTTTACATTGAATGTGCTTTTCGTGTTTTATACATTCTTCTTCACATGTTTCACAGACTTTTATTGTGGCCTCGAGAAAAGAATTTAAATGACTCGAATTATTGGCTGCAAATTTCAGTACTGCCGTGCTGGCTGCAATCAATTCTTGAACGGAAATTGAGCAATCGGCCAGTGTGGTATCACCCATTTGAAACATGTGCATGCAATGTTGATTGCAAATTTCGCCCATCTTGATACATTCTAGAAAAGTGTCAATCAACTCTTCTAATTTTATATCAATCGGGATCTGGTGATTCATCTTACTATGGTCGACAGTGACTGCATTCACATTCAATGATAGTCCAGCGCCTAGAGCTGCTGAAGCCATGCCCAAGCCTTTTAATAAATCTCTACGTGATGCGTTGGTTGCTTTTTCCACAGTGTTTTCCTCTTGGTATGCTTATTGTTTATGGCCTCTATTTTAAATAGATGGAAGTCTACAGCCAGATGTTTTTCATTAAATCCATATTCTCAACTTTTAAGCGGTTAATCAATGTCTGCTTTGGGTCGGTTGTGACCTTTGAACGATTCGTCGCTTACGTGCCAAAAAAAGTCATTCATTTAACTCCGGTAATAACGGCATTTTGGAACGACCATAGCAACATTTTAACTATCTTCAGGTTGATTAAATTTAAAACTGGGTATATCGGCCTTACCCATAATAATAAGAACAATACCCACACAGAAAAAGAAAAATGTCGTGGCAATAAGACTGCCAGAAATGGGATCGTTGTTGACTCCAGTGTCATCTCTAAGATACAAGGTGATGCCAGCAATGAATGCTAGTAAAAAGCTGGTATAGCCTGAAATTAAGGAGACCTTCTGAAGTATGCCTTTTCTTTTAGTCATTAAAATTAAACCTTCCTATTTTTAGTGTGTCAAAACGTTACCAAATCCGGGTACCGATTGAAATATTCGTGAATGATATGTAATTAAGACACTTAACAATATGTTAATGAGCCTGTTGGTCATAATAACAGTTGTATTGACTGGCCGCTTGGGGTCGACTAGCGACCTTTGAACAATTCGTCGCTAACGTGCCAAAAGCGGTCGTACGTTTAACGTCTGTGCTCGGCTGCTACTGTATACTGTCGATTGGGTGACATTCTATAGTTATGATGCGCTAATGTTTTAAGTTGTCCTATGGCAGTTCACTCAGAAGAGGCCGAACAAACTCGATTTCTGCCTTCATCCTTAGCTTTATACAATGCTTTATCAACTGCAGAAATCAATAATATTTCCTCTTGTGCATGTTCAGGATATGAAGCAACACCAATACTCACCGTTATTGAAATTTGCTTATTCTTATCTATATCTATAGATAAGGAGGAAACTCTTTTCAGTAAGCGTTCAGCAAACTCCTTTGCTGCAGCCAAAGCTGTCTCAGGTAAAATAAGAATAATTTCTTCACCTCCATAACGGCAAATGAGATCCACCTTCCGTATCTCAAGGCTGATTCTTTGACTAAGCGCTTTTAATACTTTATCGCCTGCTTGATGGCCATAGGTATCATTCACTTTTTTGAAGAAATCAATATCAAGAAGCAATAGTGACACCTCATGTCCGAAACGCGATGAACGTTCGATTTCTGTCCGTATTGATTCATCAAAAATTCGGCGAGTATAAAGCCCTGTCAGACTATCGCACGAAGCAAGTTGTTGAAGTTTATTTTCATCCTGTTCGAGTCTTTGACCAACCTGATTGGTTAGCCAGTAAAAAAAACCAATCAATAAAACACCAAATACAAATATGCCGATACCCACGATAGCAATTGTTCGTTCGGCTAGGCTCATTTCATCAGACTCATCAGATAGCAATAGTATATGTGCAACCTCATAACCTCTTACATCGACGATAGGCAATACCATCAGCCAGTACCGGCGTTTACCTTCCTCTAGGCTGACACTCTTACCTTTGTTCTCACGTTTAGCACCTTTTAAATAATCTTCCACTACTTTAGGTAATGTCTCTGACTGTCCGCCGGTAACCAGTGTATTAAAACGATCCCAGCTAGCATCTCTATTAAGGGTTTGCATTCCGTCTTGCCACTTCTCTTTATCTAGATATTCTTTGGAAATCGCTACATTAGTAGCGATTAAATTAAGTACTTGCTTGAGCTGTTCAACTACATGATCGATTTCCATTCCAATCTCAATATAACCAATGAGTTTTCCTGTTTCTGGTTCATGCCAAGGTGAAACAATTCTTAAAGTAAGTGTGCCTAAAATACCCAGCTCAATGCCATAAGAAATGTTATCAGTCCTTTCTGCGCGCAAGGTTGTAATACGGTTTATTAGGTCACCATAACGTTGTGGTGCATGTACACGTAATAGATTGACTCTGTCTGGCTTAGTAAAGTAAAAATGCGTAATATTATAGTTCTGTCTAAATGCTTCAAACATCGGCTGCGTATATTCAAGAATAGCTTCTCTATCATAGGATGCAAACAGTGCCGTGAACTTATCATCATGCCGCAGTGTGCTCATCACAGTACGAATTGCCCGAGCATCACTTTCTACGGTTGCATCTAAGAAATCTTTGGCAATATCATATGTTCGCCCCATTCGTTTATCAACTAAACTAAAACTCTGACTTTTTGCTTCAAAGTAAAATAAAGTGGTCGCAAGAATAAACATGATAATTACCAGTACAGCAACGACTGGAACAAAGATCTTAATTTTTAACGCAACGGTTTTTTTATCAAGATTGAGCAACATTTCATCCCCCGATACTGGGCTTATTGTAGATTAGAGATTTACTTTTAGTTTCATATACTCGCTTGATAACTCATGTTCAAATACTAAATTTAATATAGCGACTAGCATGTATATACACAATCTTTCGGATAAAACTCAAAATCCCTCGGCTTCACGGCCGGTTCGATTCCGATCCTATGCATTATAATGGAATATGTCTCATATTCTTGAGAAATTTTTCCTGGGGATAAATAACCTAACTGTCCGCTGTGGGTCGGCTGCTGCCGTTTAATTAGAAGCGTCGTTAACGTGCAAAAAAACGGTCATTCGTTTAACGGTAATTTTATGTTTTTATTTGGCGGTATTTTTGTATTAGCCTTA
>Ga0209707_1001497_pt1 | contig 13018 bp, 14 predicted proteins | sample EN4Hudsemesocosm_FD_184630 | JGI IMG/M metagenome (GOLD analysis project Ga0209707, IMG submission 184630) | Methane-oxidizing microbial communities from mesocosms in the Hudson Canyon - EN4B Hudson Canyon (SPAdes) (version 2) | ecosystem: Environmental > Aquatic > Marine > Cold seeps | place... | reverse complement strand
CCCATAGGCATCGTCATAGCGATATCCCAGCCACCACCTTTAACAGTAGTCGTATTATCCATAAACATAGGATTCATCATCCCAGGCGGCGTCATAGGAGTGCGCGACTCATAATTGCTCATAAAATGAGACATATTCTGATAATAAAAGTTAGTCTCTAATTTATAACCATTGCCCATATCCCAGTTATAGTCAAAGTTATACAAACCACCGTCTATATATCCAATATCCATAGGTAAGGCTGGTGTACCTGTGTTATTGGTATTATTATCAGTAAAATTAAAGCCAAATTCATGACCTTTATTTTGGTATTCATACCCTACTATTAATGCCTGACGATCATAACTACTAGGTCTAACCGTCCCATCAGCATATTTATAATCATTTCCTTCTTCTTTTGTCGCACCAATATGAATTTTATGATTATCATTGGCTATTGAACTAAAACCAGCCACATAATAACCACTATCTACCGAGCTGTAACCCGTTGATAATGCGCCATCAAATTCGTACTTGTCATCACCTTGAGCAAAACTTCCTTTTTTAGATTCCATTTTCATAGAACCACCAATAGTATCAATACCGCTACTCACGGGTGCAATACCACGGTAAACCGTTAATGACTCAGTTAAAGCCGCAGGTACATGGCTTAAAGAAGGATCCATAGAGTTAGGACCAACTTCTTTCATATTAGCGCCATCTATAGATACATTAATTCGAGGACCAGCCATACCTCTATATTGAGGTATTCCTGTTAAGGGGCCATTACGATTAATGTTTGCACCCGGCACTTTTTCTAAAAGCGCCGCGGTATCTTTTAAACCTGACGAATCAGGTGCCATCGCCATAGCGCCCGGTCGACTACCACTGCCCTCTACTACAATCGTTGTGAGTTGCTGTGTATCGGCATAAGCGATAGCCGGCAGAGAGAGTGCTGTTGCAATTGCAATACTTAACTTAGTTTTCAAAAAAGACTCCTTAATTCGTATAATTCTAGTATATATTAGCACGTATTAATCCACTTATTAATTACTTTTATTTTTCATACCCTTAACTATAATTTATAACTAAGAACACACCTTACAAATAATAAAACAATGTTATATAGCCTGATTTTAGATGTTATATACCCTAGCTAATTCATTAGTATTTATAGCCTTAGAGATTTCATTAATTTGTATGCTAATATGGCGTCCCATGAATATTACTGAATTAATTAGCTCCCCTATTTTCATCGCCTTCCTCATAGGTTTATCTAGCAGCCTGCATTGCGTTTCCATGTGTGGCTCTATTATCGGCACACTCTCTTTTAGCCTAAAACCCGAAGTACGCGCTAATAAATCAAAAATGACCGCGTTTATTTTAAGTTACAATTTTGGGCGTATCTTTAGTTATATGCTGGCGGGATTAATCATTGGCCTACTCGAATCTGTACTTACTTTGCCTTTAGGTGAAGAGCATAGCCATATTTACTTACAAATTATTTCTTCTATTATTATCGCCGGCGCTGGGTTTTACATTGCCGGTTGGTTTCCTGCTTTTGCTTATATAGAAAAAACAGGCTCTCGCTTTTGGAAATTTATAGAACCCTACGGCAGAAAACTTATCCCTGTTGCACATTTACGTCATGCTTTTTTATTTGGAATGGTTTGGGGATGGATTCCTTGTGGGCTCGTTTACACAGCAGTCGCACTAGCAGCCACGACCGGCGACATCACTACCAGCGTACTGTCTATGCTGGCATTTGGCTTAGGCACCTTACCTGCTGTATTTGGTACCGGCATGGTTAGCAGCTTTATCAGCCGAATCTCCAGCTTACATACCGCCAAACAAGTAATTGGTATGTTACTCGTTGTTATTGCGGTGATTAGTTTATGAGTTTTTTTAACGACATCATCAGCCATACCCCTGTATTTGATAATGTACTACGTAGCGCCCGTATGGTTGCGGCTACTGATGTAACTGTTTTAATTAAAGGCGAAACAGGCACTGGTAAAGAGGTATTAGCACAAGCTATCCAAAAAGATAGCCAACGTGCAGATAAGCCGTTTATTACTTTAAATTGTGCGGCGCTGCCTGAATCTTTAATCGAATCGGAACTTTTTGGGCATAAAAAAGGAGCTTTTACAGGTGCAACTGCAACAAAAATAGGTATTTTTCAAGCAGCTGATGGCGGAACCCTGTTTCTAGATGAGGTGAACTCCCTATCGTTAACTATCCAAGCAAAATTACTGCGTTTTTTAGAAAATGGTGAGTGTCTTGCTGTTGGTGAAACTCAGCCTTATAAGGTGGATGTACGCATTATTTCAGCAACAAACTGTGATTTACAAAAGCAAATTGCGGAAAATAATTTCCGTGAAGATTTATATTTTCGACTTAATGTAATTCCTTTAGAAATCCCGGCTTTAAGAGAACGTATCGATGATATTGAGCACCTTATTAAACATTTTCAAACGCATTTTTCTGAAGCTCACACCATTACGCCACCTAAATTTAGCAAACAAGCATTAAAAATATTACAAAATTACTCGTGGCCGGGAAACATCAGAGAACTACGCAACTTATGTGAGCGCACTGCTATTTTACTAGCGGAGCAAGACATTGATGCCGAAAACTTCCCTCATGAGTTTTTTTCTACACAAGCATCAAACTCTAATGAAACAACTAATTTTAATTTACCTGAACTGGGCTTAAACTTAGATCAACTTGAAGCAGATCTTATTCACCAAGCTTTAAACCGTACTAATGGCAACCGAGCCAAATCAGCACGATTATTAGGACTATCTCGTGACACCCTGCTCTACCGCATTCAAAAATATGGTTTAGCTACTAAATGATCGCCACCATAGTAATATAAAGGCTAGCCTAGTCTCTGTTTTTTTTATCACGCTTCCTATATACTTAGACACAATTGCAATCACGGAAAAATTCATTCACATGTCAATTAGTTCTAGAAAACAAACTCAACAAGTTCTCATTGGAAAAGTAAAAGTTGGCGGCGGCGCTCCTATCGTTGTTCAATCTATGACTAACACAGATACTGCGGATATTGCTGGGACTGTGCAACAGGTTAAAGAGCTTGCTGATGCAGGCTCTGAATTAGTCCGCATCACCGTTAATAATGAAGAAGCGGCTCAAGCTGTTGCTGAAATACGCAAACAACTTGATGAAGCAGGCTATTCAGTTCCATTAGTCGGCGACTTTCATTTTAATGGCCATAAATTATTAGATAAATTTCCTGATTGCGCACAGGCATTAGGTAAGTTCAGAATTAACCCAGGAAACGTGGGTAAAGGCGCTAAAAAAGACATTCAATTTCAGCAAATGATTGAATGCGCTGTCAAATATAATAAACCTGTTCGTATCGGCGTTAATGGCGGTAGCTTAGATCAATCTGTCTTAACTCGACTTTTAGATGAAAATAGAGCAAAAGCAGTACCCGATGAGCTAAATATTGTTACTCGTGAAGCCATTATTGTTTCCGCGTTGGAAAGTGCCGCCGCCGCTGAATCTTATGGCTTAGGCAAAGATAAAATATTGCTTTCTTGTAAAATCAGTAATGTACAAGAACTCATTAGCATCTACCAAGACCTATCTAGCCGTTGTGATTACGCTTTACACTTAGGCTTAACAGAAGCGGGAATTGGCTCCAAGGGAATTGTGGCATCATCTGCCGCACTCTCTGTATTAATGCAACAAGGCATCGGCGATACCATTCGCATTTCACTAACACCTGAGCCAGGTACTGCACGTACTAAAGAAGTGATTGTTGGTCAAGAAATCCTGCAAACAATGGGTTTTCGTGCGTTTACGCCGATGGTAATTGCTTGCCCTGGCTGTGGTCGTACTACCAGTGATTACTTCCAAAAATTAGCAATGGACATTCAAGCTTTCTTACGCGAACAAATGCCTGTTTGGCGTGATAAATATACCGGCGTAGAAAATATGGAAGTCGCCGTGATGGGCTGTGTTGTAAATGGGCCTGGTGAAAGTAAAAATGCCAATATTGGCATTAGCTTACCTGGCACTGGCGAAACGCCTGTCGCGCCTGTTTATGAAGACGGTGAGAAAACAGTGACACTGAAAGGTGATCATATTGCTGAAGAATTTCAAGCGATTGTAGAACGTTATATTGATCGTACGTATAACGTATAACGCTTCTATATTCCTTGCATAACATTTGACATAACCAAGTTGAGCCTAATACTTTTATCTAGTCTTGCTTGGTTTATATTCTACTTTTAGAATGAGAAATCTATAATAAAGGTCAGTATTTGTAAATAATACCGCCACTAATAAATAATAACGTTAATAAATGGTTTTACGCTTATGAGCATGTCTGAAAAATCTGTCAATTCATCTTTACACCAAATTGAACAGCAATTAGCTGATAAAAATCCAGCGTTATTGCAAGCCTTTAGACTCTATCATGAGCTAGACCAAGTCGCCTATGAAATGGGACTTATTGGCATGGATGATTCTCTTGCAAATAAAACCTCATGGTCACCTATTATTACAGTAATTGGTGAGCCCACATCCGGAAAAAATGAATTTATTAATCAATACTTAGGCGGTACAACATCACTAGTAAACTCAGATAATATTGGCGCTCAATTTAGTGTTTTAACCCACCGAAACTCTGAAAACAGTATGATATTACCGGGTACAGCGGTTGATGGCGACCCTCGCTTTCCTTTCTTTCATATCAGTGATCGTTTAGATCAAATTTCAAAAAGTGAAAGCCGTAATATCAATATTTATTTAGACCTAAAAACATCAAACAGCCCGCAGCTAAAAGATAAAACAATTATTACTGCACCTGGGTTCTCTTTACATGAACGCCAAGAAGGCATTAATTTATTACGTAACCATGCGAGTGATTTATCAGACCTCGTTTTTGTCTTTTTTGATGCGAATCAATTTACGATTGATGACTTTAAAGTCACTTTACCGCCTTTCTTAAAACACGCTGCAAATAGCCATAATCCAAGTAAATTTATTTACATTATCAGCGAAAATGATGCACAAGCTTCTGCAGAAACTGTTGCAAATTGGAAGCATCAATTATCTAACTTAGGTTTACAAGCGGGACAGTTCATTAGTTTATCGTCTGACCCTGGCGTTAGCACTCAACAAGTCCTAGAACAAAAATTATCTAATATAGATATTGAAAGTGCTTATCGCATACTCAGTACACTAGAGGAACATATTACTGACTTTGAAAATGTTATCGTCCATGAAGTCACTAAGGCACTCACACTTTGGAAAGAACGCACCCATTTTACATTAACACTGTTACTGAGTTTTATTGCACTTACTTTAGTAGCAGGTGAAATTCAGTTTGGACTGGTTGCTATTTTATTAGACCCTTTTATTGCATCAACTGGACTTTTTGTCTTGTTAATTGCACTTGTTCCCTTTCATTTATCAAGTAGTAAGTTCCATGCGAAGTTTATTAAAAAAGACTTACTAAATAGACAAAATGAACTCGGTTTAACCGAAAATTTACCTGCCCTATTTGAAAAAAATCTTAACTTCTGGCGCATGATATTACCTATCACCACACCGGTGACTTGGACTAAAGAGGTTCAAGAAACACTAGATATGATTCTAACGAGAGCAAAAGGGCTAGTACAATCGCTAAACAATAGTTTCAATTCTCAATCATCATCTACTAACAACAGTAGTAATGAAAATGAAACTTTTCTAAATTTATAAACGACTTATTTCTACATTGAAAAAGAATTCCCAAGGATTCACCTTAATTGAATTATTAGTTGTTATGGTGATCGTGGGGATTCTTTTTTCCTTTGCTGCTCTTAGCTTAAACACTCGTCCCTCCCCTGCAAAGCTTGCCGCTTATCAATTACAACAATTACTCAAACTAGCTTCTGATGATGCTATTTTACGCGGACAAATCATGGGGTGGCACTTAGCTGCAACAGAACATACCTTTGTTCGCTATAAAGAGCAAAAATGGCAGCTATTAAAAAAAGATAACTTATTACGCAGCAACTCAATCCACTCAAAACTTGAATATCAGTTATCTATTGATAATTTACCCGTTACAATCAATAAATCACTAGAACCCCAAGTTATTTTTATGCCTGATGGAACCTTTAGCAATTTCCATTTAAGTATTCAGCTTAAAGGCTCTGAGGAAGTCTATACGCTGTACAGTGAAGCTAATAAAATTCTACTTAAATTCAAAAGTGCTGATGACTACTAGCAATAAAGGCTTTACCTTAATTGAAGTCATGGTCGCCTTAGCAATTGTTGCTATCGGTTTATTAGCTACTTTAAATGCCGCTAACCAAGAAACAAGAGCCGCTTTATTAACGCAAGATAAAATGACGGCTTTTTGGTTAATGAAGAATAAAATAGCAGAAATTCGCATTAATGAGCCTTGGCCTGATACTCGACAAAAAAAAGATGATGTAAAAATTTTTGAACAAACTTGGTACTGGCAAAGTACAGGAAAAAATACTGCTAACCCTTTAATCCGCACCGTTACTATCAACTTCGCTAAGAAAGCCTCTGATTTAAAATCTGATGCCACTCTGGAGCAAACACTTTATTTAGGCAAAGTGGAATGATAAAAAAAGGCTTTACGCTCATTGAATTGTTAATTGCCATTAGCATTTTAGCTATCCTATTAACCTTATCGTACGCTGGGCTTAATACGGTCTTAAAAAATCACAGCCTGCTATCTGAGCAACAAATAAAGTTCAATCAATTCAACACCCTATTTAATCGTTTACACTCAGAATTACAACAAATAATACCCCGCGCAGTCACCACTAACAATACTGAAAAATCACCTGCGCTACTAATAGGCTATCAGTCCCTAAGTTTTACGCGATTAGGTAAACCTAACCCTACGGGGTTGGCGCGTAATTCACTCCAGCGTATCGATTATTTTTTAGAGGATAGTGATCTCAAAAAGCGCACGTGGTTTGCCCCTGACAATGCTGACATGGAAAATTATAATGAAGAAACGTTATTAGAAGGCGTTACTTTACTCACCTTTGAAGCCTTAGCAGATAACCAGCAATGGTTTAGCGCATGGCCGCCCCAGGAATCGACTGAAGAGGCTATTAAAAAAAACCTAACCCTGCTTCCTCGTGCCATTAAAATCACATTAAGCAGAGAGCATTTGGAAGATTTTACGCAGTTATTTGAGTTACCTAGATGAAAGGCATTAAACAAAAAGGCATCGCCTTAGTATCTGCCATGCTAGTGGTTGCACTCACCTCTATTGTTGCCACACAGATTTTTTATCAACAACAAGTTAATCTTCGCCGCACACTCAACCAATTACAAGCAGAAAAACTCTATCAGTCTTTCCTCAACATCGAAGTCTTTGTTAAGTCCATGTTGCGTGCGGACTTAAAAGATAATCAATATGATTCATCGGAGCAACTAGCAACCGCAAATGAAATGTTGTTAGCCGCTACAATAGATTATAGTGCGACTGAAGACGGTGTATTTCAAGCTAGAATGATTGATAAACAGGCCTGTTTTAATTTAAATAACGTGGTTGTTGGCGATACAGTCAATAACAAGCAAATTATTATTTTACGCAATGTATTACTCCAACAAGAGCCCCCCATAGACCCGACTTTAATCGAACCACTAATTTGGAGCTTAGTTGACTGGCTAGATATTGATAATGAACCCAAAAATCAAGGCGCAGAATGGGAAACCTATAGCCAATTATCACCTCCTTACCAAGCAGCCAACCAAGCTTTAACAGAAATGTCGGAACTTTATGCGGTACAACACTGGAATCAAATTAAACCATTAATGCTCACTGACCTTTGTGTGCTACCGAGCATCCCTGAATATACGGAGCTGGGACGCTATCTACCTCTACAATCAGCCATAACACCTATAAATATTAATACTGCCAGCCCTTTACTGTTAAAATCTCTTTCAGATACAATGCGCAACGCTGATTTAACAGGCGTTTTAAATAAGCAATTAGAAGAAAAGGGCTTCGAGTCAGTCGATATTTTTTTCACGCAGCTAGATACCGATAATCCAGTCGCAGAAGGCAAAGAAAAGCTCAGTGCTTCTTTTGATAAAAACATTCTCAGCGTGAACAGTAGTTTCTTTATCTTATCTTATCGCGGAGAAATTGATAATTTAGAGCAACAGTATAAGAGCTACCTCTATCGGCAGTCAGAAAAACGCATTGATACCTTATACCGCTCGAGATTTTATTAATACTTGTCCACACATAACTGTATAAAAATTTATGGATGCATTACTTTTTGTAGCAATACCAGAAAATGAGCCACTTGATGAAGATTCTCAGTTTGCTTGGTTTCATCAAACAGAAGAGAAAAATAATTCCGGTTGTGATAATTTATCTGGCTTCAAAGAAAAATTTCCAGACATTCCTTGCATAGCTGTTTTACCTGCTCAAAAGGTATTTGAAACACACTCTGAATTACGCATAAAAAACCGTAAACAATTAGAACAAGCCCTAAAATTTGACTTAGAAGACCAGCTTGCCGCAGAAGTAGACACGCTGCATTTTGCTTACCAACGCGATGCAGAAAACCAGCTATCTGTTAGCATCATAGAAAAAACATATATAGAAAACCTAATTCAATACTTCAGTGAACAAGAGGTTGTACTACAAAAACTTATTAGTGAAACATCACTATTAACTCAAGCGCCTGAAGAATGGTTAATTATTCATGATAAGCAGCAACTGTTTTTAAAAGCGAATCAATTCTGCTACCCAATAGAAAGTGGTAATTTATTATTAAGCTTAGAATCATTACAGACGGACCTTCCTGAAGACATTCCTGTATACAGTACTAGCCATTTTGATTTAGAAACCCCATTAACCCATTTCTCATGTCAGAATATTGATAATTATTTCGTCAAACTCTGTCAATATTACTCAAGCGCTTCAATACTGAATTTATTACAGGGTCCCTATAAGGTTAAAACACCACAAACATGGCGTTTGATTCTAGCGATAGGCATAGCGACAACTATTATTTTTGCTAGCCTCTGTTTTCATCAACTTTATCTAAGCCATCAACTCCAACAGCAAGAAGCGACTTTAGAACACAAAAGTACAGCTATTTATAAAAAAAGTTTCCCTAAAGCCCGGCGAATTATTAATCCTTTTAGCCAAATGCGCTCAGGATTAAAAAAGTTACAAACTAACCAAGCACAAACAGGGGATTTCATTCCTCTGCTTGCTAAATTAGCACGCACACTACGAACACAAGGTGCCATTAAACTAAAGCAATTAGATTATCAAAATAAATCTATCAATATTAGCTTCTCCACGCCCTCTTTAGAAAAATTAGAAAATTTTAAAAATGCCTTAAACCAGCAAGGTCTAAAAGCCAAAGTTTCTTCAATCAATAAAGAAGAAAATCATATTACAGCCCAATTGCTTATTACGGGAGATAGATAATGAAAGATTGGTTTGCACAAAAAACAGCGAATGAACAAAAAATGATTGTTATAGGGGCGTTCATCAGCGGCTTATTACTTGCTTATGCTTTTATCTATTTACCCACTGCACGTAATAATACAACCCTTGAAAAACGCATAGCCACGCAACAAAAAAATCTTCTTGCTATGCAATCTATGGCAACACAAATTAAGCAATTAAGCCGAACAAGTAGTCCTACAACTACTGATAGCACACAAATAATGACTTTAATTGAAAGAACAGCAAAGCAACAAAGGCTTAATATTTCTCAAATTAAACCACTTAGTAAACAGCGTTTATTAATTACCTTAGAAAACAGCTTATTCAACGATAGCATACGCTGGCTAGACAGCTTACAAAAAAAGAGTGCTATTTCTGTGGATAAATTCAGTTCGCAAACCAACAAAAATTCTACGCATTTTCAAATCACTCTAAGCTATTAAATATGTGGGCTTATAAAAAAACTTTTTTAGCTTACCTACTGATATGTAGCTTTAGTTTTCTATTTTTCTTATTGTTATTAATTCCTATTAAACTAATTGCGAATCAGCTCATAACTAAGTCACAACTAGGTCGCTTTAAATTATCTCAACTTGAGGGTAATTTTTGGCAAGGCTCTCTAAAAGCATCAGTTCAAAGCTACTTACCCATTCAGGTGCAATGGTCTATTTCACCTAGCCACTTACTTAATGAGCAGCCTGTAACAGAAATACACGTAAATAGCGGTCAGTCACGGCTACAGATACACTCTGACTTTGAAGGTTTGACACCGGCGCTCAATGTGCAAGGAAAACTGAATAGCACTGAAATAAGCTCTCAGCTAAAATTGCCTAACCACGCTAAAATGACAGGTATCATTCATATTCCGCACATGAAATTGAGTGACAATCCGCCTTATTTTATTACTAGTTTAGAAGCTCAATGGGAAGGTGGGCGTGTTTCTGCAAACAATAATAGTAATCATCTTCCTGCTTTAAGCATCAAATCAGAACAAGTCGATACTAAGCTCATTACTACTATTACAGAAACAAGTAACCAGAAAAATTTAATCGAAATTATTGCAACACCAGATAAACAAGCTGAAATTAAGATGACGCAATATCTATTAAACTTAACTAATCAAGGTAAACTATCTGATAATGAAAGCGACTTTGTTATTCGTTTTACTGAAAAACTAGCATTTTAATTTTCCTATGAAAAAAATATTTCAATATAAAAAAACGCTACATTTTATTATTGCCTTACTCTGTATAGTCGCAATGGGATTTCTCGCGCAATGGGTTTGGAAAACACAACAAGCACCCAAAGTTGATCATCTAACAGCACAGCGCCCAGCACAAAATAAATCTCACAAAACAAACCAAACAAGAGTCGTTAATCATGATTTACGTGACATTTTAAGTGCCAATTTATTTAAGCAAAACACCCCTAAAAAAACAGCGCCTATTCTTCAAAAGAAAATACCTAAAACCAGTCAGTCACTTTTTTTACACGGGCTAATTAACTCATCAAACCCTAAAAACTCAATAGCCCTCATCTCGCACCAAAAAAACAAGGCTCCACTACCCTATCAACAAGATGATAAATTACCTAATAATAGTGGCAGTATTGATTTAATTCTTAATACTTATGTACAGATAAAACGCAATGGTCGCTTAGAAAAATTAGAACTTTTACAAGATAAAAATGCTAAAGCGCTGTCCAAAGGTTCAGTTAAACGCTCTCCTGCATCACTTAAAATTACCAGCCTGGCCGATATTAAATCTAATTACACAAAAAATAAATCTGCCTTATTATCTCATTTTGGTTTAGTGCAATCCGGTGGAGGAATTAAACTATCCACTAAAAAAGGTAGACTACCGCCCGGCTTACGCGCAAATGATGTCATTACCTCTATTAATGGTTATTCTTTATATGACTTTGATAATAACCTAGAGCTTTTAGATACTATTTTAAATAGCGATAAAATTGAAGCTTCATTAAATAGAAATGGCCGTACGATTCATTTTAATATTCCTAAAAAGATGATCCAGCAATGGAAATAAACTTTAAAGCGCTATTACCTATTTGCCCACTACTTTTTTTTAGCGTAGCCAATGCCCAAGATAATTATTTTTATCAAAATAATACGAAAGTGACACTAACCCCTGTCCCTCCATTAACACGCAGCCTTATATCAACTAGCCAAGAAAAAACAGTTAATTATTACCATACCGATCAGGGTTACCAGGTCGGTGTTTATAATAAGCTTTTAGTTAAATTTAAACCATCCGATGACCTTGATCCCTACTTACTTTTATCTCCCTATGATATAGAAATTGATAAGCAGCTAGGCCACTTACTGTATTTATTAATTGTTCCTTCGAATGATTTAGCCATCGATATTGCTAACCGATTATCTGAACAAGATTTCATCGAATATGCGCACCCTGATTTTATTAAACAACTGCGGACTCGCTAATGTTAAAAAAATATTCAACTATTTTTTTTAGCTTAACCGTACTTTCTTGCGGTGAAAACTCCGATGGCTTTATCGCTCCATGCGAACCAAGTAACCTCCCTAACGCACCATCACATTCTTTTCCCGACACAATTAATGACTCACTTTACAACGAGCAATGGCATATAAATAGCCGCTATACACAAACTGTAATCAATTCTGAAGCGCATATACATACTGCTGATTACCTAAGCCTATATACGGGAAAAAACATCAAAATTGCGGTGATCGATGATGGACTAGACGTGACTCATGAAGATTTACAAACAGCGGTTACCCATGGCTTTGATATCACTACAAAGTGTCACGATATAAGCCAAGAGAGCGGCGAATATCATGGAACAGCTGTCACTGGAATTCTCGGGGCACGCTCCAATAGCCTAGGAATTAAAGGGGTTGCCAGTAATAGTGAGATTTTATTTCTAAAATTCAAAGACTCTATGACTGATAGTGATTTTATAACGCTATTTAACAAAGCTGATGAATGGGGCGCGGATATTATCAATAATAGTTGGGGAACAGGTAACGTCTCTCAAAGTGTTCAAGATACGATTGTGAACCTAAGCAAAAATGGGCGTAATGGCAAAGGGATTAATATAGTCTTTGCAACGGGAAATGCGAATAGTTCGCTGGGGAATGATGAGTCAGCGATTCCTGAAGTGATTAGTGTAGGTGCCAGTAGCGAAACGAATGATCGTGCTAGCTACAGCAACTGGGGGGCTGAGTTAGATATACTCGCACCAGCAGGTGAGAATATAGGGGTAAAAAGTTTAGACCCTATGGGGGCTTTAGGTTTCTCTCCTACAGACAATTATTTATCCATCTCGGGAACTTCTGCAGCTGCCCCTATAGTCAGTGGTGTTATTGCACTACTACTAGAAAAAAATCCAGATTTAAGCAGTTCGGAAATAATTGCTCTATTACATGATAGTGCAGAGAAAATTGGTACTGAAGCTTATATTGACGGCCGTAATGATAAATACGGCTATGGTAAAGTCCACTTAAGCAATGCAATACAAGCCATTCCTTAATGTAATGCTTTGAGCTGACTT